>Ga0136643_10013940_pt1 | contig 12047 bp, 6 predicted proteins | sample TergutLab28metaG_FD_96883 | JGI IMG/M metagenome (GOLD analysis project Ga0136643, IMG submission 96883) | Labiotermes labralis P1 segment gut microbial communities from Petit-Saut dam, French Guiana - Lab288 P1 (version 3) (version 3) | ecosystem: Host-associated > Arthropoda: Insects >...
ACAATCCTTCCATTCTGTCAGCAAATTTATTTGGGAAACGGAACTTGGGGAAGCCCTGAATGACACGGAGATCTACCTGAAAAGTGACCGCGGGACGCACCTAGTACTCTGACCCTAAACAGGTCGGGACGCAACTGATACATAGCCGTTATCTGAAAAGTGACCGCGGGACGCAACTATTAAACCCCGGTTTTAGGTGGTAAAGTACTTTCCAGGAAACACTATTGTAGGGATTACAACGACCAAATAAAACTACCAATTCAGATGAGACCTGCGACTACACGTTGAATGCTGAAAGAAACACAGTTTGTGACTTAGCTTGGGGCCACCAAAGCTCGCGAAATGCGGGGAAAACGTGTGAGATATTCGGGTAAGGAAAACTTCATATCGCTGCCGTGAGAACGAGAGCTTATGATGAGGTATATTGTTTGAAAACACTTGCTGCAAATCCGTTGTGAGAACAACAGTGGTCGCACAGCGCTTTTTTATTTTGATAGAAGCGTGAATTAGACCGTTTAGCTGAGGACGTGTGTGTGTGTGTGTGTGTGTGTGTGTGTGTGTTTGTGTTTTAATTTTCGTGTCGGAGAAGCAAAGCTCAGTCCCGAACTGCAGCATAAATCGACCCCCATCCATACATTTAACATTCATAGGTCCGTGCGTCGCTAATATATTCGCAGCGTATAACCAACAAGATGCAACGTTTCGCTATTTCTTTATCAGGAGCTCAAAACTGCACATACAACGTCAGGTATTAGTCTGACAAATACCTGACGTTGTATGTGCAGTTTTGAGCTCCTGATGATGGACGGAAAAACCGCCTGAAACATGTAGAGCGTCTTACAGAAATAACAAATTGTGAAACGTTGCATCTTGTTGGTTATACTCTGCGAATACCCCGTCCATACCTCTCTCGACCTGTTCCGCTGTACCTTTCAGCCTCCTTCCGCCTCTGCAGTTGTCTGTCGATTCTGCCCAAATGTGTACTGGTAGTGATAGCCACATGACGACGTTCATTAGAAACAAGCGCTTTGGGCTGACTGACGCACGCGGTGGGGATGGAGGGGAAGGTAGACCAGAATGCAACAGTAGGCAAAACGGAAGAAACGTCGAGTACAGCATTCCCACCATTTGTGGGACGTTTCTGTAGCCTGAGTGTAGGATCCATAACAGATTTGTAATCGTAATGCACTGTAGTCTAAAGAAAACCTTACTGTGACGTTTGATATAGAACTAGGGAGTTCAATAAACAATGAAATCTGTCTAAATGAAATTTTGATTAAATCAGAGAATTTTCTTTCTGTAAAAGTGTGTTGTCCAGAAAAACAGAGTCAAACAAATATAAGCGGAAAATGTTTAATGCAGAAACAAAGGAAAATGGGAAAGAATAAAGCCCCACCCTGTGACAATTATGAACTCGCATCAGAACGTGTTCCGAACAGTTAAAGATCTCGGCTTTTTATTCTAGCCTACCTTATAACTCTCCTCAAAAGATGGCCGCTAGCATCCAAAATGAGTAGACTACATTGCTTAGAATTCCAGATTTCATAAACATCACCAACGCATATTTCTACAAAATTTACTATGGCGCGTATGTAACTGACAACAAGGAGAAATAGGCCTATGTCATGTCTATTCGCGAAAGTGGGTTCATCCTGAGCACTGAAGTCACAAAGAATGCGAACAGCTAAAAGTGTATGCTCTCCGAACATCACTTCCTGCTCTTTTTTATTAGGAAGCAAGCGTCACTGAGATCACAATTATTACAAAATCTGCTAATTTCAGTTTGGGAAATCCCATCTCCTGCACTCGTGACAATGAATCTTCAGAAAGCGCGCGGTCAGAAGCTCCTACCATCAATCGGGAGCGACCCAAAACACACAAAGTCCGTTACGGATGCGCTGTATTAAAAGCGCTGTGTATAAACTGTAATACAAAGACATAAAAGATACCAATAACGGTTTGCCTGCAGGCAGTTATAACAGTCGCCATGTACCACTATTTTAATACTTTATCCACAAAAAAGACCACATACTACATAACACGATCTATCGATTATGGTTGGGAGATTTTCCTACCACGATAAAACTGAACCTTTGGCCCCACAACTGTGCAGTTCGTGTAATGATGGGTGGCAACTCCCGCAGGGAAATAATCTTCATGTTTAGGAAATTGTTGTTCACATCAGGAGGGCTCTTGTGTCTTGCAGCAAGCAGGGTTTCTGTTGCATAACAAACAGACCTGCGATGTCTACGATATACGCGTTATACGGCCTGCCTTTCCAGTGCAGCAAAAACAATATATCTGCTTGTCGCTTCACATGGAAAATCTACTAATAAACTTCGACTAACTTGTTCGGTGTAGAACGCAGGAAAAGTAGACAAAAAAGGAAAATTTTTTTCACCAAATTACAGAAGAGACATTCGCTTTGCTATTTCCCACAAATCCGTGATTAAAAATCTTCCTCTTCTAAATTTCTCAGTATTATAATATTACGGTCCTTCGTCCTTTCAGAATGTATTCAATTACAGAGTGATACAGGAAACGTTTGAAACTAAGAGACAAAACGTAAATAGAGGATGAACTGAATGGGGCATAGAACACGGAAGCGACAAGAAAGAAATATCCAAGCACGTAGGTACGAAAAACTGAAGAGGACAAACCGCTAGGGAGAGATAGGTATAGACAGGAGGATAATATTAAACCGGACCGCAAATAAATAGGTTGTAATAGTGTGGACATGATTTAGGATATGATCTATTGGCGGTTTTTTATAATCCCTGTTACACAATATTACAGAATAAAAGGCTGGAAAGTCTTGATCAGATGCGTGAAGATTAAATTCTAAACGACTTTGCTCCAAGAAGCTAGATTTCGTACTTCTACTCAGGCCACTAAGCACACAACAGTGACAGGTCAATATTTATATCTCATTATGTCATAAAAATCAGGCATTAAAAATAATTTCATATTCAGGTTTGAAGTCAAAGTAATCCCTAGTTACTAATTATCACAAAATCTTAGCAATCTATACGGACTCCAGAATATACAGGATATAATATATTCACATACACTTCATTATAATATTAAACAAAGGCTTCAAGCAAAAAATATATTTCTTCATCTACAACATACCTATGAATACAGGCAATCTTAAAGTTCCTCTCGTTAACTGTTAAAATATTAATACCATTTCCATAATGAAAATGTAATGAACTTACTGACGTGAAAGGGACGACAGAAATTTTAAGTTAGGCTACCACCGTCTTTGGCAAAGCAACTTTGACCTAAGTCGAGGATACTGGTGTTCTGACACATTACATTCTCTCATAAACAGCATACGAAATTACTTCTATCACACTGCATAATAAATAATTAAACAGAAGAAAATTAAATAATAAGCAAATGAATGAATGAATGAATGAATGAAGACTCCACTGAATAGGGCGTTGGGTAGGACGTAGAGTGGGTCTGATCATTTTGGAGAAGAGAAGAAACTTCTGTCCTTGCCAGGAACTGAACCATGATCCCTAAGCAGTCCAACCCGTACCCTACAGGTAGTCAGTATACCTGATAAGCTGTACAAGGACTCCCCGACATAATGACGATAATGAAAGACTTCAATGACCCCTACTGCACAGAGAGGCAACTATCATTTTACCTGCAAATGTACGCGAGAAGCAGGCGTGAGGATCCACTACGGAATATGTTTAATGCTTTATTTAAATACGAAGAAAGCATCACTCAGAAATTTGGATTCGTATCCGAAGTATGAATACCACTCCGTTAGGTATTAATTTATGTTGTCTGAAAAAACTTTGTTCAGTCGGTGTGAATAATTTACAAATTGTTAATAGAGTCGACCTCTGTTACAAAGTCATGAAAGGAATATTTTGTTTCGCTATAAGCGAGTGTTGGTCGAACCGAGTGTTATAACGTTATGGTTAACAGTGAGGAATTATCTGGTACCACAGGATATCTGACGCTATAGTGGAGGTGTCACATAACCGATGTCGTTATAACTGGCTTCGACTGTACTTCTAAGTACATAATCTTCCTCACGAGGTGCTCCATTCTACGGTCACCTCCAAACAGCCACATCAAAAATAAGAATACAAAATGTTATCTTGACGTTTTCTAAGGGTGTGCAAACAGTGGTCTAAACCGGCCGGAACGGTGTACGAAGTTCCGTGTGGGATTCTCAGTGAGAATATTTTTCCTGCCGGCCTGCAGGTACTGGTGAGTCATTGGTAACATCATGGTATTTTCCCTGGATAAAATAGGTTCCAAAACATAAGGAAAGCTAGAGGTCTAAACTTTCCTGCAATTAATACGAAAGTACAAAAAACAATGTCACTTCCTCTAGTGTGTAACGATATAAACCTAGGCTGTAACTTGGCTAACAACATTCAGGGGAGGGGGGGGGGGGGAATTGAAAATGGTTATTAGAAACTTCCGGTGGTAAGGTTGGAAAGGGGGGGAAGATGGGTTTGAACCAGTCATTATTGTACGTACACTCCTTTCTCCCCAATTTAGCCCCACTTTTTTTCCGCTCTTCAACTCAGTAGCCCCGCCCCCCAAAAAAATCTTAGACAGAAAAATATGGGGGGGGGGGCATTTGCTCCCTTATCACCTACCCCCAAGTTAAGCTCATGGATATAAAAATTAAAATGCGCAACGGATAACTCTTTTCTTGCAAATGTTACGCACGCGTAAGTTTTGCTGCTTCCTTTCCTTCGTCTGTGCTTTCTCAGACACGAACAGTCGCTCAGCGCACCGTAGACCGCAGACCGAAGACAAGATATTCCGACTCGGGCGATGCGCTTGATCCGTCTGATGCGGTCCGGCATGTGCTTACTCTACCACAATGAATGGCACCTACAGCTAATCCTTCGGAACCTCATTCGTACTTCCTCAACTGCGAGTGCTTTTAATGTGAGATTTGACATCCTCACGGCGGTGACTATACAAATTTGGGTCTTTTGGGATGTGACACCACGTAGTTTGGTGCATGGGTAGACACTTTTCGGAGGAACCTGCTCTGTCCGTCCTACTCCAAACTGAAGGCAGCAAGTTTCTCTGAAACCCTGGTACCCGTCTACCAAACTGAAACGGCATCACATCCGACGGTACGGTATTTTCGTTCGCTCACTGTTTATCTAATGCGTTGCGGCCTGTATCGCTGGGGTCTTGGAGAAAATATTTCAGTGTCAGAATAAAAGTGTATTGTTTGACGAACGATACAGGTTCCTCTTCCAACCGCGTAACCCGTAGTTATTACGATATGGGATACCTCATGAAAAAATTGCATGCCTGTATCTTACAAACATTACGTATCAATAAAAATGCAGATTACCCGAAGCTAAAGCAGCACCGATTCGACTTTCAAACTCATTGTCACCACATATATTTAAAAAATCAGTCTGCTATTGACGCAGTTTTTATAATGTTATTGCACAATTCTCTTTAAGTTATTTATCGTGGAACCTTCTCTATTCCTTAAAAGTATTTTCCATTCTTTATTTGGCAGATGATCTTTTGTTTTCGGAGTTTAGGCCCAAGTCTAGGCATGAGACTCAGACATTAATAAACCACGTACAGGCTACTAAATTCCATGAGAGATCTTTGCAGACAAAAGACATAATCCTTCTCTATGATGACAGTCTTGTTTTTGTAGATCTTCTTTAAGAATCTGATGATTCTGAAAGTATATAGGGGTGGCGTCTCTCGGAAAAGGAACACGAATTGCGTATAAATGATTGTTCCGCCCTACACACCGGTCCAACTAGAACGTGTTCAGAATTTCGACGGTTGCCTGATTGTGCTCAACGAATGGAGTTAAGTTGCAGGAAACACAAGAGGGAGCAAACAAACGACTCGATATACCGTACGTTTCCCATAGCTGGAAACTTGTAATTGTGATATATTTTATTGAGAACACCAGCACTTCTCAGCCTCTCCACATGGCGGCAGAATCTCACGGAACAACATGTAAACTGTGAGTATGCAAATGTATACATTTCCGCATTCAGTTCCCTGTGATTTTTTATGTACGTACATATAGGTTAATTAGGTTAATGCAACACCACTCTACGTAAAAAAAGCCATGTTTCGGGGAATTGAGGTTAGAGGTTTTGCAAAAAAAAAAAGTAACCTGTCTGTGGTATACATTTTCAGATTCTTCAAAGTTAGTTGTCCATTGATATTAAAAGATATGTCATCGGTTGTCACTGCACGAAAAAAGCTACCTCAAAGTAGACGTAAAAGGTAAAGCAATCCCACTACAGGCCTGGACAGACCCTGAGGTATCCATGAGGATGAGGCTCCAAGATTTCAAGACAGTCGGTCCATGAAGTTGGTAAGATTGTCAGCCCTAGGCACCGGCCGCCTTTAACCCCAGGAAATATTTCTGATACTCATTTCTGTTGTGGACCGGGTAGCTCAGTCGGTATAGCGACTGACTACGGGGCTGGACACTCCGGGATTGAATCGCGGTGGGGACGAGATTTTCCACCCGTCCAGACCGGCCCTGGAGCCCACCCAGCCTTCTGCAAAATGTGTGCCGGGGGTAAAGTGCAGCCGGGGCGTGCTGCTGACCACTCACCCACTTCTAGTGCCGCGGTCATGGAAGAGTAGAGCTATACCTCTACCCACCCTCTGGGCCACACAGGGCCTGTAACGGGCCTGAGTCAACCCCAGAGCCACATTTCGGCCGGAAGGATTATGTCAATAAAAAATCGATGTGGACATAGTAAGTTCAAAATCCCGATTTCAGGAAAAGGTGGCAAAGGTTAGTTTTGCATCATAATAGAGACTTTTTACATATAGAAAAGTAAAGCAATCCCATTATAGGCCTGGAGTGGCCCAGAGGGTTCCAGGAAGTTAAATATATATAATATTCTTGTTATGTGCTTTACCCTTCACAGCGTTTGCTTCTCAGTTTACTAACTATATCACAGTGACTTTTAACTGTCATAATTTTCCTAATACAAGATGACACTTTCAAGAAACATGCAGAATAATTGCTAAAGAGTTGTTCTATTTGTGGACCCTACTCCAGGAATCGGAAAATTTTCCAAAACTCCAGTAGCCACCTCCAAACTCTTGGCACCAGTGTGGCGACACGATGCTGTTATTGACTGAGGACGCAAAATTTTGGAGTGACACGCGAGTCTCACTTTTATGTGGCGCTTACCGTTCTGTACTTGAGAATTCTGACATATTTCTCTGTGTAAGGGGAAAAATCTGCAGGATTGGGCGCCATTGTACAAAATGTAGTCGCCCTGCGTTTGTACACTCTTATCCTAGCATTGTGAAGAAATCAAAAAAGGGAGGTGTCGACAAGTTTGTTCTTAGGAACAGGGTCTCTATCATTATTAGAAGATATACAGACCTTTTGAAGTTTTACTGCTTCTTTCATATTCTTTTGGGTCTATTGTGTTTCATTGTATATATGGTTGTATGTTTTGTATGCTTCTATTTAATTTTATACATTATGTATTCTTTTTGTTATGTTTATGTATTCTTATTGTTATGTATGTTCCGTTCAGGTATTGTGTTTCATTGCGTTATTCTGTGTATTGTTTGTGTGTAAATGTGTACTGTACTGCTGCCACCGGGTGTCAACCCAATTGCAGTTTTTATATTAAAAAAACGAAGTTTTAATAGCCTTTTTAATAGCATGAACTAAAATAATCTATAAACTATGATGAGTAAGAAATATTTCAACATAAATACACAAATATAGTTTGAAGAAGTGAGTTTGTGGAACAGATATTTAAGAACATAGTTGCAACGTCAGAGTAAACACTCTATCCACTATAAAGCCAAACTATTAACAATACTCAGGATTGTGGTTACACTGTGTGGGCAAAAAGAGTTTCTTTAATATTATAGCTGGTGGTATATGTAGTAACCACTGTGCTTTAAAACGTTAATCATATTCACGCTTCTCTATTTTCAGTATTGCCATAGTACCGTATTTAATTTGTCTTGGTGTGACATGTCACATGTAGAGCATCCGTTGTGGCTTTTATTTCAAGAGATCTTTGTCAGCATATTTCCAAGACTATGGCTAAGATTTATTTCACTGTTCTTTTCAAAAGCGCAATTAACTCCAAGTGGCAGTGCATTCGAAGCGAAATATCTCTTGCAAAGCATGGGAATGGTAAACTGAAGTCAGGTTACTCGCCCATAAACATTCTAATCTTTGACCTTCACACGGAGTTCTGTTTCTTGCAAGTCCTGTGTGTATGTCTGTACGGAACATCAGGTCTGATGACTGCACATGTAGTTTTCATGGAAATTGAAGAGACAAAGCACGTATCTAATCACAGTTATTCGGATTGCTGTAGGATTACGGTTGCATCCTCTTTGTACCCTCTTTCACGTCTACTAGCTGGACAACTGAGGAATCGTTCTGAGATTCCCGGGGAGAGGCAACAAAATCCTTTTCAGGCGCTTTGGCATAATTGCGAAAAACGTCCGCCTGTCCGTCCGAACGCAAGGAACAACTTGATTCCCACTGGACGGACTTTCATGAAATTTGGTACTTGAGTACTTCTCGAAAATCTGAGGAGAAAATTTAAGTCACAGTAATATCTGACAAGAATAGCGGGTACTTTACATGAAGACCGATATATGTGCATTTATGATAAATATCTCTCTGAATTCTTCTTAGAACAAGAAATGTTTCTGAAAACAGTTGTGGAGAAACTAGAAAAAAAAACATTTTATGCTCATTAAATTCATTCTGGAAATCGTGTCGTTTATGTGATAATGTGGAAAATTATGGCAGAGCCAGACAGGCCACAGATAATAAGGCGCAAGCGTAATGCATGCTGGATGACTTTAGACTACAGACACAGGGCTTGATTTTCCACGGCAACAATTGTTGCACGAACGCCCCTCAATATTACGGTTATACGTATATTGCCTGTCTTTTTCACTTTTCAGGCAGTTCATCCAGACCGGCTCTGAGACGCACCCAGCCTCTTCTTGCTAGTGTGTAAAAAAGAAACAGTCCCTAGCGCCCAAGCGTCTGAGGTGTGAATTGACCAGCGTCACCATCTAGTGCCGAGGTTAAGAAAGTGTCGGTCTGTTGCCCGTCCTCTCTCCTGCATGCCTGCATACAGCAGTGCTTAACTCAGCACAACGACAACTTATTACCTCTCCTTTCAAACAGTGTTTCAGAAATCGGATTGGTCATTAATATGCTCAATACAGAGCAGCGCAAAGGTCAAAATTAGGTCATCACCACATCCGTTGCACCATGGGTACGCTTCTGACCTCTTCCGTTAACAAGCAGTAACAGTTCCTGTCTTATTTCTGACCAACTTTCGTGGCAGCTTCAGCGGGTCGTTCTACATAAAACTCCCCTCATCCATGTTTGACCGATAAGACGCGTCGCGTCGTAATCCGCGTGTGGTGGAGGTTGAACAGTCGATGACGGTAGCTAGACAAACGATCGCAGTCATAACCTTTAGAAAGTGTAATAAACACTGACTGGAGAAACGGGCAGGCACTTATCGGTCAAGTTCGAGAGAAAAAAAAACGCGCTATATTTACAGAGCAGCTTGGGGTTAAGACACTGTGACATTATTTCCAAATATTCCGGCCAGTTCGCTTTAATTATTGAGCTGACTTCTTTTTATCGCTGTTCTTTTCTAAAACAAGGGACTTGCAATGCTTAACGTAACAGGCGATTGCATATTGCTTGTGACCGCTCCGAGGGAAAGCATTTATATTATATGAGTCACTTTTGTTTGGTGTTTTGTTAACATCAAGTCGTACATATTTGTTTACAACGTTAAAATAGCTGCGTGACGAAATTAGTGCCATTACTCCATTAATAAGATAGTCGTTTCAGTTAAAATTATTCCGATATGATCTCCAAAATTCGCACCCCCTCTTTGATTGTAACTGCTAACCTATAGACAAATTTGTAATGGAATTTATAGGAAAATATGTAATCTAGTTTCATCCACAACTTAAACAAGCTGTAGCCGCCAAACGAAAATTGCACGAAACTTTATACGGCAGCTGAAAACTGGTTATGTTTGTGCAGCAACCAAGTCAGAGATGGACGAATTTAGAAGAAGGATATGAAAATTAGAAGAAGGAATTTTAGAAGTCCTTAAAGGCAGTCATACTCGGATTGTTTATGGTAAGGAGCTGGAAAGTAGTCCTTAGCAGCAGTCATGTTCACATTTTTTATGATGAGATAGAAAGTAACCTACAGTTTGTCGTCTTCAGTTGTATGCTGTTCATGCAAGATAAACAAAATTGAAAAAGGATTGTAACCGAATAAGACAACTGTAATTACTTTATTGAAATGTCAGGCAGACGTGTAGCATGTTACTGTTGTTCAGGAGGAGAAACTAGTTCCCTCCTATGCCTAACACTGGCAATCATACAGGTAGCCTACTGTGTACAACGTAATACCGCTTCTGGTTGAGTCACACCGTCATCAGCGCTTAGCTGAATGGCAACTTTGGCTGTTATTGATTCCTAACCCTGCTCCACCATGGAATGTTAAATGTTTTTTTTTTGCGTCATAAATACTTTACCTTGTTTTTGAAATGTGTTTCTGTAGTTTGGACGTTAATTAACAGCGATTCCCAAGGGTTGCAGGATGTGAATATTGCATAGTGGGGCGCTAAGTCCGCAGCGTGAAATAATCTAACCTATTACAGCGGACCCCCACCTAGGGATTGCAAGACCTTGATGATGGTGGTGGGGCTTGTGTGGTCTAATGAGTCACGGCACTATGCTGGCGGTAGCGTAGCTACTGGTAGGGCCTCCCATGCCAGATTGGTCCGTGACGAAGACCCCGACTAAGAAGCAATCCAATCGGTTCTCCAGGATTGCTGGGGGTTGGACATAACGCTGACAACCTGCACCGGAAAAATATTGTTACGAAATCCAAGGAAGCAATGGCCGGACTGTCAGAAATACGACAACATATGAAACGATTTAAGGACCTCAGAATTGGTTCGTGGAATGTTTTAAGATGGTGTGATGGAAGATGCCAGGAAGTTGGGGGAGAGAAATTGGAGGAATGCTGCAAGGAATAGGGACAGCTGGCAGAAGCTTCTGAAGAAGGCCTTGGCTCAAAAGGGGCTGTTGTGCTAATGATGATGATAATGATGATGATGATGATGATTAAAGCGGACAAAAGACGTAGGCTGTTAGAAACCAACAAGACAGGCAGTGTAGTACGACGTAACAATGTGGCTCGTTCGCGTAAATTTAAACCTCCTCGGCTGTCCTAACAGCCTCATACCATTTCACTCGAAGAGAGCGATTTTATGGCGATTTTCTTTTGCCGGCAACAAAACATACTTAGGTCTTCGCGTAAAGTGCCTGACTTTAACCAAATGTGGAGTTTATCAGCTGATTTTTTTTTTGGAAGTTCCCAGTGCCAAATTTTACATGAATCCGTTCAGTAAGAGCGGCGCTTATACAGGCGAACGTATAGACGGACTGACAGGACATGACGAAGTTAATGGGGTCTTGTCGTGGCTAAGTGAACGTGCCTAGAAACGACGGGTTTTTCCGTGGCGGTGATGTGGCCGGGATATGAATCTAACCAAACGTCTCCATTTAATACAGAGGTTAAAAATGCGTGGAGCTACACTTCCGCTCCTAATACACCTTCATGGCATGGTGCTTGATGAAGGCGACGGACGACTCAGTTTTCCTTACCATATCGGTGTCCAAAATCAGTGCCTACTTTAGGTTTCTGTGACCGTGCATCGTGAGCAAATTGTGGAGTAAGAGAGAAAACCAACAAGATGCAACAGTTAGATGTTTACTTTTAACAATTTCTCAACATGTTTCGGGCATCATTATGCCCATCTTCAGGAAAACAAGACGTGTGTTACTGCATGTGGTGTGCTGCGCTGGTTCTGCTGGATGTGGTTGGTAGCGGTTGTGGGGCGATGCGTTGTAGGGTGTGAGCACTGTGAAGGTTACTGTCGAACAGTAACCTTCACAGTGCTCACACCCTACAAGGCAGCGCCCCACAACCGCTACCAACCACATCCAGC
>Ga0136643_10013941_pt1 | contig 12047 bp, 7 predicted proteins | sample TergutLab28metaG_FD_96883 | JGI IMG/M metagenome (GOLD analysis project Ga0136643, IMG submission 96883) | Labiotermes labralis P1 segment gut microbial communities from Petit-Saut dam, French Guiana - Lab288 P1 (version 3) (version 3) | ecosystem: Host-associated > Arthropoda: Insects >...
AACAAATAATTCGCAAGCTCCTGAGGATGGATGTATTAACATCCGAAACATGTTGAGCAGTAAATAATGAAATAATAAAGCAAGTGACATCAAGTTTATCTCTCTTTATTCAATTTTCTTAATCTTTATATTTTTTGATAGTAAAGTGTTAGACAAAATATTCTGCACCGAATGATAGCTAGCATTCCGTGACTTCAGTCTGCTGTTTATTTCTTCATGAATGGAATTTCGATTCGTTAGGGTTGTTTCCAAATATTTGAACTGTTGGACCCTTGCAAAAGATTTTTTATTTATCTGTGTGTTTTGATTTTGTCTTGCATTCTGATCTCGAGACATGACCATTGGCATTGACATCAAGACCAACATATCTTCTTTCTAGCGATTGCGGAAGCTTCTGTGCTTTTCTTTATAGTGTGTACGCTTCCGCCCCCTATATTAATATCATCAGCATAAACTAGAAGCTGATGTGTACCTTTTAATTGCAAGCCATCCTGGTTTTACCTGAACCCTCCTAGAGGCATAATCCAAAGCGAAGTTGAAGAGCAATAGCGAAAAAAAAAACATTTCCTTATTTCAAAACATTCTTATTAGGAAACATGTCAGACGAATGTTTGTCTACCCGGACTCTTCCGTAGGTTTCATTTGTACACGCTATTAAACATCATACGTCATATGAACAACATGTTACTGTATCAGGTACGTCAACAACGTGCACACTTCTTAGTAAACGCCTGCACCCTGGTGTTATCGTGTACTCTTCTGCTCTGGAGACAGTGAGGCAAGAGGTTCATCCGAAATTCGGCAGTAATTCGTGTGTCTAAACATTTGACTTATCAGGCAATGAATCACCTGCGTATTTATGCTTTTATGAGGACGTTATCAGGCATACATAAAATTATGCGTGGAATTGGTATCACAGTGCCGTCAGATTTACCTGAAAATTTGAATTTCATTGTTGTGTGCATACTGTATGTAAGACGTGGAAAGCTAAAGTATATTACTGTGTTCAAGATTTTCAGGTAACCGACATAATATTGTGATTGATGTGACTGTTCCTTGGCAGGTTTATGTTTGGCCTGATGAAGCCTTTATTTAACCGCTCTGTTTCCTAATACACTAGTCGCGTTTAGTGGGACTGGCTGCTGTTGCAGTTGCTGAATTTCACACAATGGGGCCACGCAGCTGAAGCATCCGCGACATGTTGGTGCCTAGCCACGGATCTGCCTTCATCAGGTATTACATTAGAACAAGCACTGGCAATCTGTCTTACGGACGTGTACTTTGAACTTTGCTGTTGTCAGTGTACCTAATCACAAAGCAATGACACATCGATTCTTTAGAACGCTTTTGTTTCCGCGCAGTCCTAGTGACACTGAGAACGCCTACTCGATAAGAAGATACATAGCGCATTTTCCTCCACGCTTAGTGTCAATAATGACGTAATCGATCGTTACATACTGCACAGAACAGTATCCAATTTGAGGGCCATATAGGCTCGTGAGGTATATTTCTGATATAGTATTACCTGTGTGAAACGAAACCGTGATAAGACGGAATCTCATACCGTCGAAAATGCCTGTATAAACGAGTTGTGCTGTTTGGTATGTGCCATATTTCATGCAGTAATTAGATGCAGAAAATACGTTAAAAGACGAACACATGCGCTTTGGTTTTGTGGATGTATTTTTCCTCCATTGTGGTCACCAACATGTTTCGGCCACTTGTGTGGCCATCTTCAGGGTGGTGAGAACTAGAATACAGATATAATTAAAATGTACCCGAATCACTGCACAGCTTAAATATCATACAGTTTTGGTTAAAATTCACGGTTGAATAATTAAAATAAAATAGCGATGAATATAAAATATCAGACGTTACGAATTATTGTTTGGAGTATGGAGATTGATGTACATAGAATATACATGTGAATTATTATCCAGATTGGTGAGCGATGGCGTAGTCTGCAGAGCGGCGATACTGTACGGACTATATCATTGCTCATCAATCTGGATCATAATTCACACGTATGTGCTATGTACATCACTCCACAAATCCATACTTTGCTCTTCTTTGTGTGTATATTTAATTATGGTCTGTCAGATGCGTACGTTCTGTAGCATCCAATTAAGTATGGTTGTAAATAGTGAATTATGAAGAATTCGATCCATTTTAAATCGCTGTCGCATCTCGTACTACCTTTTGGGTATTCAAAGGACGGTTTGATTTCTAAACCCATTAACGCTAACGTATCTGGACTGTTATGTTCGTAGATCGAGGACGTACTGTATGCGTGTGTGGTGTGCACGTAGTGTGTGGCCTGTGAAAGACATTTTGAAGTCTGCTCTTCTGTATTGGTATGTTTGTCGAAGTCGGAAAAGGCATTATTCTATGTACCAAAGTTCATCATATGCTTTATGCCTGACGTATAATCTTTTAGGGTGGATAGAATTACACTTACATAGGCTGCCGACGCTTCCTTTATCCCAAACCAGGTGTCTCCAGTAGTTACACGCCTTCACACACTAACACAACTTGATACAGTGCGTGGCTTCCTGTCGCTTTTCACATTGTTTTCCGGTTCTTGAACTCGCAGATTTCTCACGAGGGATCAAAGATGTATATAGTGGCCATACTGTGGACTGGATGACCGGGGATTCCGGGTTCGATTACCGTCAGAGGCAGATAAGTTTTCTTTTCATTGCGCCCAGACGGGCTCTGCATCCCAACCAGTCCCACATCCAGTAGTTACTGGTTGCTGTTCGAGTAGGGGTAAAGCGACTGGAGTATGCTGCTGACCACTAACGTTCGTGTAATGCTGACAATAACAATGCTGGGGGCTCCACTTCCACTCGACGATAATTACTTCAACACAAGAACGTTCATAAGTTGACACTACACGCACCCATGTGCCACAGCGCCGTGCCGTGTGTTGTCAGCGGATCTCTATATTTGTAATACGAAAATACAGCTGGATCTGATGTTCATGGATGTCTCTTATCAATTTAAGTCGTCCTTTGTACAGAATAAAATAGTTGTGGAATGAAATTTGAACTTTAAACTGGCCATCGCTGTCTTAATCGTCAGAAGCATGCTAGGAATGCGGTGTTCTGAAATGTGACTTATAGTTTGGTACATGGCTACTGGTGTTTCGAATGGGTCTGCTGCCTGTGTCTTTAGATGTTAAGAACTTGCTTTCTTCGTGGTGACGAGAGACGTCTGCTCTTCAGCCAAGACTATTCGTCTGAAACTGGCACGTTTGTATCATACTGCACGACGTCACGTCCTGTGAAATAAACGTGATACCTGCTGCCTGAAGCTGAAATCTCACAGTCCATGTGTTTTATTGTGGGTTGGTCAGTGCAAAACAAATGCGAAGCCGCATTTGCCCACAGTGACAAAAAAGTAGGCACAAGAGGATGGATCTTGTGAGGAGATTCAGGACTGAGAAGATTTGGTGATGGCTGGCTGCATTGCCTCTTCTTTTCTTTTCCTCCCCTTTCTGGACATTTTTTTGGTGGGTGGAATGAGAGAAGAGAAAGAAGGCCTCTTCTGTATAGCTAGCAAGCGCAGTGATGCGGGTTTCAGGAGGCTTTGGCCGACGTCAAGGGGTACGATGCTGGAGGGGAAGGATGTTGAATGCCGGAGGGTACAGAGGGGGTAACTCTGGCACTCAGCTGAAGCCTAGCAACACACATACACTGACAGGAAGAGATGTAAGAAGAGCAAGTAAAGTCGATACGAAGTATTTCTCTTCTCTCTTCTTCTCTGCTTAACGCTTTTGGCTTTTCTGTTTTGTACGTGCATACTTTCTAGCTTCCTGCATTATACACACCCTTCTCCTTTCTTTTTCCTCTTTCCTCTTTCCTCTTTTTCTGGTGTTTTCCAGGGCTCGGTTCTGCAGCTTGTGGGATGGTTGTCGGGCGGAAGAGTGAGGGGTTAAAGAGGACTTTTCTTTCTCTTCAGAGAGGCAGCTGCGATTCAGGAGGAACGCCAATCAACTAGAGGAAATGGGTCTTTTGAAAAAAGAAAATACTGCTTGAAAGAAATATATTCCTATTGAATGATCTCAAATACATACAAATTAGTGTGTGTACAGAAGAGAATATTGTTTACAGAGAGACTTCTAAGTGCTAATGCGCCCAAAACACTATAAAAAAAATTTCAAGTCATGTGGTATTAACGCCGTGCCGACTGTATTATAACGCATCATGGGACTTAATGGAACAGCTCTATCGCAGATCTCGCTTTGTAAATGGTTTGGTGCTGATAGGTGTTGAGGGCGTTGTTGTATTTAGTTCCATTCTTTCTGCCTTTACTCATATCTTTCTTTCTGTTGTGCTTCTCATAGACCTACATTTCGGTTCTTGACTGCACCTTCTGTTTGTGGCTTAAGCAGCAACAAATCTGCCTCTCACATAGAGTTACAGAAGAGAGGTTACATTGGGGGTGAACGAATTTACGGCTAAAATTCTTGAACTGCGAGTGATTACACCCCAACTATTATGAAATGTTTTCTTTTCCTATTTCAAGCCACCGTCTTCTCTGTCACGGTTTTTTGCTGACCTTCGTATCACAAATTGTTGTTGCTGTCCGAAAACAGTAGACATGCTTTTATGGTGAAGGTAGAGGCAAAGGTGTCCCTTTGAACGCCATGAAGGTATGTAGGGCGACTGCAGGGTACAACTGTCCAGTGTGAACATGATTTGGCTACTTAGTTTATCCAACAAAACTGGTCCTTCTTTAGTGGTAAAGGGTAGGGGAGAGATTCAGCTGCGAAAACGAATGCCCTGTTTCTTCCCCTGTTTCATGTATTTTTTTGACCCGTCAGATCTGCTGTAGTAGTTATTGACGTTAGTTTTTGTAGGGTACGGAATTCGAGCATTGTAGGTGAAGTTGTGAGGCATGTTTATTTATATCGGCATCATTATTGCGAAAAACGTGTTAGGCGAATAAAGAACTACGGAAATTGCCCCGTTCTAGAGTTTGGCAATATTTTCCGGCGCGTGGAAATAAGGAGTTAATTAGCTAAGCCAGCCACGGGGCCCATCTTAATTGTCTGTTAAATGACACTGGCAGTAGAACTCGTTAGTAAAAACCCTATAATATGCAATCCTCTCGTCACGAAAATCTGAATTCTTTGCTTTTACGTTGAAGGGATGCTTATTTTGATGTCACCAGGAGATGTGGCGTAATTAGGGTCTGTTGGAAGTAATACATTTTCTTCCTAAAAGATTGGCCGCACATCTTGATATGTGCTCTTTAGTTAAGCCTGTAGCTAATAGCATTAGCGGTTCACAGTCTGGAGGCCAGGCGTGCGATATCCGACGAACACGTCTCACGGGCCCTGGCATCTGCTGAACTTCTTACCTACACGTCGTACGTATCGGGCCCCTTTCCTTGGGAACCAAGGGATAGTCACGTGAAGATGAGGTGTTTCCTATTCCTATTAACTTTCTATGTGATTTTTCTCACTTCCATATGACGTGTTTCTAAATGCGTTACGGTCATTTAATTTCGTATTAATTTTCTCTTGTTATTCGCCGTTATATAATACGTAGCTGAGTCAGCATTGCCTTGCCTCCTTGCGAAGTCTTGTATTTTAGAGACATATAAATGTGGACGTGGGCTAGTAATGGGGTCGAGCTGGCAGAAAAGAACTGCGGCAAATGCAGTGTCACAAAATGGCTGCACCAATCATATACGCTCGCGTGAACGTTAGTGATAGATCTATAATTAGTCTGTGCAATTAATTTTACGTACATTTATGTCTGCAGCTATACTTGAAGATTATGATATCGTGTAACTCGATGGTTCTTGGTGTGCTTTTGGCCACTTGAATATCGGAATCACTTTGTGAAGTTGAATATCCAGAATATAATTAAACCATTGTTTATGTTATTCTTCGTAATTGGCTATATTTTAGTAATTATACTTCTAAGTGTTTCTCCCCCTCCTCTTATGGTTCTTCAGCTCGTTTCCTGAATATTTCCTCCCTTGGTTTCTAACTCCACTCCTACTTCTTGCTGCTGCGCGCCAGTTTTTTGTATTGAGCAATTTGGCGGCTTCCTTCCGGCCTTCGTGTTCCCATCCATTCCTAGACTTTCCAGCGGACCTTCTTCTTCAGGGAATTCGGGTTAGAATTCGTTGTCGAACATCCTTACGACATTCCCGACCCACTGAAGTCTTTTAAGATGCATGTACCTACCAGGTTAATGTCTTTATTCATTATGTACTGTTATTTAAGTAATTAGTTAAAGCATAACAGTAAACTCATATTTTAAAACTTGGACTCAGTAATTAGTAACAGTGGGAATAACAATGGTAGTGGCACATCAGTGGCTGTGACGGTAACTCGCTCTATTCCTAGACGGACTCCGTTGTTGACAGTGTGTGCACACATCTGCGTTGGTGGACGAAAGGTCCTGTGCCATTAATCCTCACACAAGTTGTACTCACGGAAAGATCTTCCCATAATTATATTTTTTATGCCATAAGTGACATTTAAATAGGTCCGCTCTTTTTATTAATTTTAGCTATCCAGTCAGATTCTAATGTACCACTAGAAAAGAACTAGATGTCCCAAGTGTGCTACAAATACCGAACGGCTGAGCAGTATTGATGTAACTACCTAGACTTCGGAGAGCACGTTCAAATTGTCGTTCAGAATGCGGCTGCAAGAATGACTGGCTGGTTTGCTGTCGGTTGGAAATGTTAAGTTCTAGTTGAAAGGGACAAATAACACGGCTCATGAACCCGCTGTGTGATTTCTCACAACGTGGCAAGCGAACAGAACGTCTTCATTGTACGTTCGTACATTCTAATGTAGTAACCGTCAGAGTACAGTAGAGGAGCTGGGAGTGTAGTGACTAGGTTACGGAGAGTACAACAGTGAGAAGTATAAATAAAATATTTGTCTTAGGGATGATAGAGTAGACATGTTTGAGTAACAGTCGTTGTTTGTAACTGAAGTGATTGCCCATACTGCATAACTACTGAATCTCAGTTTGTCGGTGTAACTTTCTACCATTAAATTTAATTTATCGCTTCCTAACATTTGAGTTCCGGAATCCAGCTCATTAAGCTGAAATAAGTGTCGTCTGTGTGGCTTCCGGTTATCTGTCTTGAACCTCTGCTAAGCTAGCGGTTGCTGCAGTGTGTGAAAAACAGAGGGACGTTGATCACATCTCAGTTACTTTACCATACTAGATACTTCCGATATTAATCGGCTGATAACAGGCGAATGTGGAAAGTAAAACTAGCACGCAGATATGCTGAGTGCTTCTCAACACGGTACATACTCGTATATTCCGTTTCAATACATTGTTTCTTATATCATCAGCGTCGTCGTCGTCGTCATCATCACCACCACCAACATCACCATCATCATCATCATCATCGTGTCAACAGCATCATCAGTTGGTGAACTCGTGTCTCCCAAACGCAGCTGAAATGGGCGGGTCATGTAGTACGTATATTTCTGATATGAATGGCGATATCGGTCGATACGGAACTGAGTAATGATATCAGATGTATCTGTATCGAATAATTTGATCTATTTAGAACATTTTTGCTGACAGTTACCATTAAATCTTGACTTGTTTTGCTGGCTTTATATAGGGTTTATGTTATGCATGGTATTTACACACACGCACGCGCGCGCTTGCTTCGTATTTTATATTTGTGCGTTAAATTAATAACTTAGCGCAAATTACGCCAGAAATGTTCACGTTCTGCGTAGTTTCAGGTACATTCCTGTCCCGAAGTTATGTCGTAGATGGTGCCGAAACGGGCGACGTTATTCGAGACGACGTGAGTCGAGACGGAATTTCCCATAAACACAGTGCTAAAAGGGGGAGGATAATTGCATGCAGTCTATTTTGACCAAGAACAAGGTATATTCATACTTAAAAACATAAGAAAATGGAATGGCAAAGCAAATGACAGTTTAACGAGGAGGCACTTCCTTTTGAGTTGTAGACGGGTCAGATGGATCTTCATTTACAACGTACAACGATACAGATGACGCAGCACGATTCCTTGAAGATGTCTTGAAGAAATAAAGCAGAGAAAGCTGGCAAGACGATGGCCCCTGCTTTTCGTTCAGGATCTTTTCATAGCACGCAAACATCTGTATAATTCCCTGTCTAGTTGTTGCTATGCGCTGCACCTTCTGAACAGTGTACCAAAACATCCTGATGCCTGTTGTTATGAATCCAAGCCCCCCAGTCGAAACTGTGACCGCCAAGGGTCCCCCTCATTTAGATCAGGCTCTCAACTTCTTCCAGGCCACTTTGCTTCCGAATTTCAACAACATCGTCAATCGTGAGCACCGAATGGTGGGAGTTCGGCAATTTGAAAACATCTTTGGCATTGGACTACAAACTTGCGCGTTTGACTTAAGGTATTGGGCCTGGGGGCAAAATATGTAAATGCTGATTGACGTAGTTCGAGACGGTCTTGAGGATGGTTGTGAACAAAAAAACAGGCCAAGAAATTACGGGATGATCGATGCGAAAATCTGTGTCAGTATCGAATACGGTGCCGTTCGTCATACCGACATATTTGTCAGTAAGAACTGACAACTACTGTAATAATTATGTAGTATGTAGAGGAAGTAGATTTTGCACTGCTGATGTTTCGAAGAAACGTAACTTTACACCTTTCAAGTTTGATTTCTGACTGTTTCATGTGGTGACAGCTGCAGATAACAAGTAGACTATATTTGGATGAATTTTAAACAAAATAATTCAATAAAATCAACTGATTTATTCTGTCAAAACACAACACTATATACAGTCATCAGCATCCTAGTGTGGCTACATGTTTCGGTCCCTTCCTAGACCATCCTCAGGCCAACATTTATATGTACTAGCTACTATACATTATGGGATCCCATACTGTTTAAAGAATGTTCGTAAAGTCGTTTATAAAAGTTTTTAAATTTCAAATACTGTGGCATATCTAAAATGGTCTGTTGGTGTTTACAATCAGTAAGTAAGGTACTTTTCGTTACATTCGAGTAGCGAGTAATACAAAAACATGTAGTCATGTGAACAAACAAGTTCAAGGTACCGTTGTACTCAACAAAATATATGCACGTAGTTAGGATCGACGTTTTTTATATGTAGGTATGTGTACATAGGGGCCTGTTATGGAGCTCTAAGTTACACATCAAGTTACCAGGTATTTTGTACACATACTCGGGCATGTAAGCACAATTAGTTTGATGTAATATAATATACACGCGCGTAATATGAAGTTACCACGTCTGTGTATGTGTACATAACAAGTATACTCAATTATGGAACTGTTTATAACATGTAGAGTTTATTAGGTATATAGTACACATACGTATTTTGAAAAATTAATGAAACAGACTAATGCGTAAGTTGGATATCGGATGATGATTCCATTCTTTTCGGTATTCGAAGAACGAGAGCCTGGTAGGGTATTGCAGTAAATTCTCCGTAATGATTGTTCTGTAATGATAAGTATATGTGTAGTTGGATGTAAAATTCTAATAAGATGGGGTATCTTAGAGTGTATACGGGTACTTACGATTTTACGTAGAGTTGAAAAACGCGACGTGTACGTGCGTGTGGGTTGCTGTAGTTTGTGAGTGAGGGATGTTATGTTATGTTAGCGGGAATTATAGTAGTAGCTGCCATCTACCGGTGTCTTTCAATATTAACGTGTCGAAAATTATATTTGGTCTAACTGCGCATTTGCCATTTATTTGATTGATATTGAAATAAAAAAATTAAAACCAAGGAGACTGCGCGCTCAGAATTGTACACAGATAACCTTGCAAGACAGATTAACGAATCCATGGTAGAGGCTTGTATTTAAGAAGCTCTTTCGCAACTGGTGAAGAAACTAGTTTGCCATTGAGAGCCATTATATTGACATAAATGTTGGCAGTTTGGATGGCGGTTTGTTGTAATTAATTACGTTTCTTCACATTGTTTGTATTGCCGGGTTAGTTTAAAAATTAGCCACCCATCAAACCCATCAGTTTTAATATCAAACTCCAGTATGACCCACCAATTCTATAATTAACCACCGGTGTAACCCACTCACCCATCCAGCTCCTCAATGTTATCCTTAACCGCCAGACTCATAATGGTGTTAGTCGTCCTTCCAGCCTGTCACTTTTAATGTTTACCATTCATATGGCACTACGGCTCTACGTGAAGCCTGTTAGAATTAGTGAGCCATTGTTTCAAAATTTCGGAGGTGCGCACTGTAGACAACCTACATTTCATGTGCATTCGTAATGTCATGAATGCTGCTTACTCATCCAATTATTTCCTTGATTTAATCTTCGAAATTCTGATGCATACGGTACCGGCTCCCCAATTAACTCTGCTGTCATAAATTTTAATCTCCTTGGATCAAATAACATACATTTTTTTCTTAATTCTTTATCGTTTTATCCCAAGTGTGGATACAGACCTTGTTGACACAGAACTGTCATAACAAATATGTCATTCTTACAAATATATGTGTATTAGTATATATGTACATACATACATACATACATACATATATACACATTAGATTAGATATGTTAAGCGAAATTTGACGTTCTCACAGCTATGTTTATGATGCAGGCATTTTGGGACAAGACAGTGACCTGCTGGTAAAATTACCAGTCCACATGTTCATACACAACATTTGCACTTGTAAGAGGACACCGGTTACAAACTTTGCAGAAATAGCCGGAGTTTGAATCTGCACGTAAAATAACGAAGGAAGGAAAAGAAAGTCTTCATGACTGGGAAAACTGAAAAGTGCGGAGTACGAAATTCATTAGAGGATACTCTAAACCTTGCCCTTATTGGCTTGCTTATACCACGCCCCAGCATGTAGCTTACACAAAGTGGACTGAGGATCTTTAGCTTTTGATGATGGAGGAAAAGAGAAAGGGCATAAAAGCGATTCATGGTAAAGAGGAATGACGAATACAGAACATCGTGTGGAAGGGTTGGGGGGTGAGGGGGTTGGGATTAATCGGACCGCGTCATGAAATTCCACGAAAACTGTTTCGTTGTTCGTTTGGATATTGCGTGCGTCGTGTTCTTCATTGCAACTCGGCTTTTGAGAGGGGTGGGGGAAAGGGAGAAATTTGAAAGGAGAGACGAAGGAATTATGTATTATTAGTGTGTGGCTGGGCGTGTTCTGTTCTAGTTTATAGCTGCACCAGCTCCTCTGGTTAGGTGAGGAGGAATGTACAGTTTATTCTTCCTTAGGTGACACGACGATGATCTTTAAACACAGCTTCAGATATTTGTTCTAAAATATTACATACATGAAGTAAAGGAAGTTACAGTAGGCCTGCGTACTATTCTGTATGCATGTGGACGCTATTGTAATGAATTTGAAATCCCTGAAGCCTAAAATGTGTAGAATAACATGTGTAAGTTTGGGTCTTCGCTCTTTCATGGTCGTTAGGCAATGTATTTTGGTGGTGGCTTACCGACGTTTCGGAAAAACCTATCGGTCCCTTTTTCAAGGGCCTTGGACCGTTGGAACCTTGAAGATGGGACTGGTAGGCTATCGCGAAACGTCGGTAAACAGCTATCAAAATACTCTGCTCAACCACCCAGAAGAGCGTACACCGCAAACTACATGGCGTCGGAAGCCTGAATGAAATCTTGTGGAAGTTTAGTTCGTATCTCATAGTAAATACCGCATGTTCGTTGCAAAGACCAATTAGTTAATGCTGTTGAGTATAATAATAGCTCATAATTACATTAGTATATTCTGTGGCATAATCCAGAATTTTTTACTTCTAAAGTAATCGTACAGTAGTTCTAAGTAGTAATCTTAACTGTCGCTTTGAAGTTGTGCTGGGTGTATCAGCATAATGGCTAAGGCAGTGACCAGGTCAGCGTTACAATGCCAGTGGCAGTGCGCGGGGGGTTGTTTTTCGAAGCGACTGCTTTATTTTCAATTTTTGCATTGGAAACTCATCAACCACTGGGAGTTTGTGTGCTTATAAATTTGAATGAGATGTGAATGCGAAATACTATCATGAAGTACCA
>Ga0136643_10013943_pt1 | contig 12046 bp, 6 predicted proteins | sample TergutLab28metaG_FD_96883 | JGI IMG/M metagenome (GOLD analysis project Ga0136643, IMG submission 96883) | Labiotermes labralis P1 segment gut microbial communities from Petit-Saut dam, French Guiana - Lab288 P1 (version 3) (version 3) | ecosystem: Host-associated > Arthropoda: Insects >...
CCCCTTCCAATCCAGGCATCAGGGAATCTCTCATTTAAAACGTCAGTCACAAAGCAACTGAAATGGGGAGGAGCTCCGTCTTGCATAAAAATAACCCTACTTACAATTTCTTGTTCGAAAGTTTCAATCTGTGGAAACACGTACTTTTTAAGTTATCTCCCGTCCATCTTTTTCGATGACCCTGCATTGGGCAATATGTTCTTTCGTCCATTTGATAGACGATTTATGCTCGCCGTTTTTTTCTGTGCTTTGCAGCCGTTCAGTGCAGCAAAGTATCTGTATTCGGCGTTTCTGCATTAAATAATATAAAACATGACGGCGGAAATATAATACGTGAAATTTTTATATGAAACAAGTAATTTTACTATAAAGTAGATTTCAATTTAATAAAAATCTTGTGTGAAAAAGGACTCTTCCGCCAGTAAATGCGACCTCGACAACGTTTGTGATCTCTTAACTAAAGATGACCCAGAAGGCTAAGTAGAGTGCTCAGGCCCCTATTCGAAAGACAGCTGTACCCTCTAAAGTTCTGTGATGTACTTCGTAGAAATAAAAAAAGCTGTGTCAGTTTCTCTCAGTCTATCAGACAAAGTTTTGTGCCATGTCTGAAGTGTTATGAACAGATGGCGTTGATTTTGAAAGCAAAGTAGCTACAACACGTCTAAACCTTCGACAATGAGGACACGAACCCAACTGCCCCGCAGACAGAAGTTTGTGGAAATATGTCTATATAATGGTAATATGTAATTCTGTAAAATAATATTATGTAAGCCTATTTGACGTTCAGAAGACGGTGTTACGAAGTCATAGTCGTTGAATATGCATTGACCATAATGTCCGTTTGACTGATATTTTAACTCTATTTGTCTGAAGTTTCATGAATCATATGAAGGTGTAGAATAGCTGAAATAATTCCGAACAGTAGTGAAAAATCGAAATATATTTACGATTAAGTTAAGAACGAATTAATTAGAGCAATGCCTGGTATTCTGTAGTGCAGAATATCTCGTCCGTCGTAATGTAATCTAGCAATTTAAAAATTTTAAATCTGTTCTAAATTTTTGCTCTTTATAATTATTAATTCACTAACCGTTAAAAAAAATACTATTTTTGACTGGGGGTAGAAAAGGGAATATTTATGAATGGACGCACGAATCTAATCATAATACACTCCTTCGTCTCCGATTTACCTTCTTGCTGTATTTTTCGGTGAGTTAGTTCACAGTCGTAGCAATCCGTCCCAAGTTAAAGTTACCGACACACACAAACCAAGAGCAATGTAACACTGTAAGATGTGTGTGTGTGTGTGTTTGTGAATAAAGGCTATGGTATGTGTACAAACCTACAATCGGGTTTAAATATGAGCAACGTTTTCCCAGCAGTTAAGTTTAGCAGCCGTAATGTGGGTAGTTTTGGCTGATCTTTGTTCGTAACTATCTCCGAGATTGGTTCCTTTTATAATTTGCACATATTGCCAGTAGCAGGACACAGGTTACGGTGTATATTATCACTGTATTATCATGTTTACTCGTCATTGTTCCGTTATTCTTACAACTGTCTCTACTTCGAGTTGTTCGTGAATAAACAATTTCAGGGGATTCGGTAGTTACGGAAAGATATTTTAAAATAGTATTATACATTAGTTATCTTTAGTTTTGGAAGAGAAATATTGAGTAATTGTCTTCCAGAACAGCGTGCTGAGGAGAGCGTTTGAGCATAGGAAATAGGAAGTTGACAGTAAAGTGACAAACATTAGTGGGGAACATGGCTTAAATTATTTAGGTGGTTGAATAAGGGAGGATAAGATTCCCAAGACAAAAATGTAGGGAAGTGAGATGTGCATATGTAATCCGATCGGAAAATTTGAAGGTAACAGACGACTTAGAAGAATATGGCCTATATGGAATGATAACGTTCGTACCGACACGCTAATGAACACTGAGGTTTCATAAAGTCTCGAAGTTTTAACCGGTCGAGCGCTGCGGCTTTTTAGACCAGCTCACAGATAATACTGTGTCGAATGTGACAAGCGTCCGAGGCGCTGTTTCCCCATATATTCCGCCACTTACTGGGAGAGGAAAGTGAAATTTGACGCGTCACGGTGCCACGCTTTCTGACTACCGTCGTCTTCAAATAATGGCGCACGTTTCGTTAATAATCATAGTGCTTCAGATCCTCCATGAGGACAATTACCCTGAATTCGACACAGTCTATGGAAGTGATCTAAATGGAGAGTTCGCATGGCCTCCATTTCGCTATTGTTAAGTGATAGGGAAGGTTTAGTTAGGATGAGCAATATAAGAGTTCTAATTTAACTCAAAAAGTTGAGGTAAATTTCAATCTGTACATACAAAGTTAGTTTCTGCTTCTAAGAGAACTCATTTCTTCTCCTCCACAAAGACAAAACAGGTGTCATTGCTGTTCAGGGAAAAACTGTGTGTTGGCTGTGAGGATCGTAGGAAAGAAAATGAATAGGCCTATTGTGGATAAAATTCAGAATTTGTTACAAAAGTTGGTATGTACAGACAGGGCCGGTTTAAGGACAGGATCAGTCGGACAGCTGTTCGGGTCGCTAAGGCGTCACCGGCATGGTTCCAGTAAACTCATATTTCCGGAAGCGAAGGAATTTGTCCTAAAATCTTGGGCACGCGACCTGAAGGATATTCGTTTGCTCCCTATGGGTTTGAAGGGGTGCCAAATTGTTTGCCTGCTTGGGCGCCAACATGTCTCAGGCCGGCCCTGTGTACGGTTATCACTGTTGGTTGAGGCACTAAGCTACAAGCTGGAAGGTCGCGGTTTCGGTTCCCGGTAGGGTCACAGATTTTTGTTGACTGAATCCTTTCGGTCCTGAAGTCGACTCAGCATCTAACGGGTATGAATACCAGGAATATCGTCTGGGGTAAAGACGGCCGGTGCCTAGAGCAAACAAACTTCATGTGCCGATTTTCTAGGAGTCCTGGGAGCCCGAACCTCCTAGAGCCCTAGGGGTCTGTCCAGGCCTGTAAAAGAGTTGCTTTACCTGTACGTACACATCGCTATTAAATTTCACCAGAATCTGTCAGGTTCGGAACTGAAAAGACGGAGAGTCTCCATTGTATTCACTTTCTGTAAGTTAGGAAAAACAAATATAAGGCATGCTAATATAGTTAGTCGCTGACGCTGTAGGCAGAATCGAATTTGCCTACCACTGTTGGATAATTCAGGAGGCAGACACGTTAACATTATGCAGCCCATAAGAAATTAATTGTGCCTGGTGACGATGATTGAGTCGGGGGGAGGAGGGGAGGGCGAATCGAATCACTGCCCGGCCACAGTATATCCCAAACTGCGGGTCAGGGTATATACATTAGGGGCACGCGGCAGACGCCGTAGCGAATTACGACTTGTAGAGTGAGCTTACAAGAGAACAACGTGCGTCTGGTGAACACGTTTAAATTCATGTGAGGAGCGTGCTGTGCTTGGATTCCTCATAGCCAGTGGGATGTTGTCTTCATCAGTGGGGCCTGCTTATTCTCTTGTCCATTAGCTGCTGGTTGTGCTTTTTCCGGGGGTAAAGCTAGGGGTTCCTGAAAGTAACCAATCACCTCCACCACGTGCAGATAGTAACTACCGCCATTAACAGTGTTATGCTCTTCCTTGCACTCAACCGTCACAGAATATAAAACTTGCCTCATATTGTACATTATTCCACTCCTATAAATCTTGTGTTTTAATGTTATATTGAAGTAAGTTTGTAGGACAACGGTTAAAAGCTATTGGTCTCACCATTTTGCATGCAGGTGCCCTTTCTGCAGTGTTAATACAGACAAAACATGAATGTACTTCCATAAACTTGGAGAGATTTTAAATGAATGTTCCAAGATAAAATGTATTAGAAACATATGTGGTTAAGGTGCTGTGTTACAAATCGGAAGGTCGCTGGTTCGATTCCAGATGGTGTCATGGAATTTTTCATTGACATAATCCTTCCGATCGCACTATGGCCTTGGAGTCGACTCAGACTCTAACCGAAATGAGTACCAGGAGCATTTCCTGGGGGTAAAGGCGACCGGTGCGTAAGGCTGATAGCGTACCACCTTCCTGCGCCGTTGTCACGAAATCTGCGAACCTTAACTTCCTGGAACCCTCTGGACATCTCGGGCCTGTAATGGGACTGCTTTACCTTACGTTTTACGTATAAAAAAAAAGAGAGAACCGCCCACTTGTCTCTAAGCAGACAGAAACATCGAACTCACTGCAGTCATATGGTCCACTCGAGAAACTGAACTTCCAAGATCAGTTAAACCGAGACACCATAACGTGAGTCTAACAAAGGAGACGACTCGGTAATAGCACCTAATTACGCTACAACATAGCCCATTATTGACAACTGAAGTACGAACCTTTGAAGTTAAAAGGGCTCTTAATGTAACCTGCTTCCTACTCAGCCTCTGTACTAACATTTAAAAGTCGATCTGTGCCCTTGTATGAGACAGGGGTCTAGAGTACTTCAAGTCCCAGAGAATGATCGCTTTACTGGCAGATGAGGTACAGATGCGATTCTGTGACTGGAGTGGAAAGATAACGAGTAAATTTGTCACGACTTTGTGTTTTCGATTGATCGATGTTACCGTAGAGCAGTATACAATATACAAACCACCTAATCTCATGGTGAAGTGCTTAGGACCCTTTTTTCGCATCCAGATGATACGTCTTTTAAAATCTTTGTACTGTAGTTACGAACAACCGGTGATGATTATTCGAATAAAAACCATGAATTAAAACTGGGAGTCGTACATGCAGTCTAACATCACTGATGGCTCCCATCTGGAATTCTCCGAGTAAAACTACTTAAACACCACACCAGAGGGTGTACTTCGGAGTCGAATGGCAGCGAGTGGAAGGTTTCACTGTCCAACGATTTTGTTCACGGAGAAAGAGCGCCCGCTACATTGTGCATAGGACGCTGGCTGGGCACAGAGCTTCAAAGGAGGCAGTGGCGGCGAAGTGAAAAATTCCTCTTTTCCGACCAGTCGTCTAGCACGTACCGGTGACCAGTCACTGAAATATCTGAGCTATCGTGTTTCTTTATAAATGTTACAGAATTTGAATAGTGGGATAAAATCATTCTGTTAAATCAGACCATACTCTTCGCTTTGCTTTTGGGCATGTATTCCTTCTCCCTGTGTTTGTTCTGCCATTTGCGAAAGTACAGGAACTTGTATTTTGATCCAACATCGGACGGAATATCCATTTACCCCTTGTGTGGAGGGGAGGTTGCGTCTGATCTGGCGATCATTAAGGGAGGCCACCCCGCCTTGACGTTGCAAATTGAGCGGACATGATAACCGATTCCAAGTCACTGGACCTGAATGACGTTCTGCCAGGATAGACGTCAAGTTCACTTCCTCCTGTGCCGCTGTCTGCTTGACTTGCTCTGTTTGCACATCATTTCTTGCTAGTCCCTTGTCAGAATTTTACGTGTCTTCTTTATGCAGCTGTAAATAATGGGCCCAATACATTTCATTTATTAATTTTTATACGTATCTATATAACGTCCGACGTTTATCAGAGATCGTTTTCCTTCTGAAATTGCCTTGTGACCTACAGCAATAAAATTCAGGCCGCTAGAGTACAGTAAACCACAAATTTAAGATCACTGTCAATACGTAAAGAAATTTTGAATTTTTTTGTTTCATATTTATGTTACATTTCTGTTAGATTCTGTCCATACCAGCGGTTAAAAAGGTTGCAGACTCTAGGGCAGTGCGAAAAGTTCCAGTCATCATATGTCCTAACACTAATACCCACTGAGATGTGGGTTAATTTCTTGCTGTGTGTACAGCAGGGGCTCTGTGTGCTTTTTGCATGTCGACATAACTTTCAGCTGCTTGTCGCACAGAAGGGCGTGCCTTTTCGAAAATTCCTGGTTTAATTCGAACTTCCTGAAAAGCACTCCGTACTCGTTGCTGTAATAGCTCTTAAGTCATTGTACGGCTCTGAATACACCAAAGTCTTTAGGTATCCCCACAACCAAAAATACACAGGATTAAGGTCGTTGGATCGTGCAGGCCAGTTGACCGAGCCTCCATAACTTAACTACTGTCCACCAAAAGTCTGGTTTGGGTTTTGTCTGACAATGCGTAGAAAAAGAGGCCGTGACTTATCATGCATGAACCGCATGTTGTTGATGAAGACGCATATCTTGCAAGAGTACAGGTAAACCATTACACATAAACCGGTGGTACACTGTACTTGTTAATCTGTTAGGTAAGGTAATTGATCCTAAGCACTGATGTTCGAAGGTGTCTTAGGTAATACAGCTGGTCCTAAGAGCTGATATTCAAAAATGTCCTAAGTAAGACAGCTCGTCCTAAGCGCTTATCACTTCCAAGTAACCCTAGGAAAGCGGCTGGTCCTAAGAGCTAATTCCACCCATGATACCTTAAGTAAGACAGCTAGTCCTGAAACCTGATGTCACAAAATGCCCACTCAGACGTTGATGGAAAATCGATGTTGATGTCTTGAGTCGACGGTGGTATCGGGACATTCATCCGCCCATATCTTGGAAGGTATTGACGTAATAACTTATAACGAGTGTGGCTTATTTGCTTATTTAAATTCGTACTACACACCTTTCTTAAAGTCTGTAACCTTTTTTGGATAAAGTGTATGAGGTCAAATAGCAGAAAGACAAGTGAATACAGAAGTAGAAAGGACGTGAAAGGTAGCGGCCGAATTTCAATTGGAGATACTTTCCAATAATTTGTCTGGAGGGACTGGGGGAAACCACGAAAATTCTGGGGATACTTGGTGTCCTGGTCGATATTCGAACCAGGCATCTCTAGACTACAAGTCATCTTCCGACTTTTTTTTTTGAAGTGCGCTTTGGACTACAGGATTTATTTACGCAGATCGAAATATTTAGTAGGCCCAAGAATAAAATCATAATAATACTGAATGTTTATGTCAGTGAGTATCATCAGGAGATCATGTCTTTTGTATGTCTTTGGAAGATTTCCGTGTATTCCCTACATACATTTATAGAACATTCTCGCCAGCTACACAACATGCAGAACAACTTCACATCATTACTTTCACACTTGAATACGATGTTCCCCATGCCCGCCTCTTTACTGCTACCAGTTCTTCCCACCCCGATCATTTTCCGCCATTTTCCGTCCTCTGAAGCCAATCCCTTCTCACCCCTTCCTCTGAGCTGCCGACAGTAAGCGCGCAGCACAGTGCGAGGGAAGGAACACCAACTTAATCTAGGAAATCCTGAATACTTCATATTGGCATAATTCCGCTATAAAAGTTCGGAATCTCTTCCCACTCAGCTTTATACACAGAGAATACGAATTTTTACATAGTTCGGAAAAAGTAAATATTGTCCAAGAACGTAGCGTGAAGTCCATTAAAAATGATGGAGATGACAGAAGAAATGGCAAAGCAAGAAAAAAAGTTTAAAGAGAAAAATACAAGGAAATATGAGAAATTTTAACTTCTGTGTACGTCAGTAGTATCCCACAGTAAACCGTAGGATGAAGTAGAGTTTTAGAAATTTCATCCCCCGTAGTTTAAAAGAGTTAAGAATTTTTAAATGCCTGCAACTGAACATACATCTACTCGTAGAAGTACCTGCTGTTATCCCGAGTCTGTATCAGCTGGCCTGGTATATTTCCTAAAGTATCGAAGCATTCAGTGAGACAGTACCTTTTGCAGACAGTCCTGGTTCTGATGCATTTTATAGCAAAGCCGTTGTCTGCGTATGGTCTGGAAAACAGTGAGGCCTGTCGACAAAAATGTGCAATAAAGGTAGAGCTTGAGACTGAGAAATAAGCGACAAACAGAGGAGCAAAAAGGCTGTAACAGAGAAGAAAGAAGTAAAGAAAGAACTAATCCTGGATAGATGGATGGAACAAAAGCGTAATGAAACAAGAGAAATAAAGGTGTAAATAAATACAAACAGACGACAGCAAGAATTGTCAATGTAGAAATTAGACTGATGTAAATATTATTCTCTGATTTACTGCACCTCTTCACAGGCGGTCTTAAACTATTACATAAGAACAGTTTAAAATATAAAGTTATTCTTTATGCAATGTGGGCAGGGATAGCATATTCGTTATTGCGACTGGCTATGGGCTGGACCGTCCGGGGATGGAAACCCGGAGGAGGCGTGATTTTTTCACCCTTCAAGACTGGCCCTGGGACCCACCAGCCGCCTTTAAAATGGGTACCGGGTCATTCCTGGCGAAAAAGCTACCGGGGCGTGGCATTTACAACACACCTCCATCTAGAGCCGCGGTTAAAGAAAAAGTAGAGCTGTAGCTGTATCCCACTCTGGGCCTTCGTGACCTCTTTTAGGGTGAAATGTACTTTTACTTTACACTTCGTGTAATTTTTCCACTTTCATATTATCTAATCCAAATACGTTTCTGTCTTTAAATGTCCTTGGTCTCCACAAAAACAAGAATTAAAGTTCGTAATCAGTTTGGATGGTTCCGGATCCCTGTAGTAATATCGTGTACATATGTGACCGAACGACACTGGCAGAACTCCAAGTCACAAGCAGCTTTAGCACCTTGTTTTCTGTCCTTCACGTCTCCAACGCCTTTATCTACAGAGCGTATACCACAAGGTAGATGCTAAAGTTCGTAATTAATGTTATGGGAATTAACACAAGGTAATGTAATGACCTGACTTGGGAGTAGTTTGAGTTCCGCCGTCTATAGCCCTGCTTTTCCGGTTAAAAGCTTAACTCGCTCCTAAGTTCGACTCTCAGGTCGTTCGGAAGATATCTCCAGCTGATAACTAGAGCCACTTCAGTAACTGCTGAAACTTGGCAATAAGCTTAGTTGTTGCTCTCTTACCACGTGGCCTTCGCAATGGAGCATTGGTATGATGGAGTGTGTTCCTGGGAGTATGCAATGGCTGTTAGAAAAGCAGATTGTGGGGGTGTGGGGTGCATTGAACTCGTTCTGTGTAAGTTCTCTAACAACAGTGATTTAATCTTAGAGACGACATCCTGTTGTGGATCATATACTGAATAATAAAGAAAGTTTCAGTTAACAGTCCATTATATTATTATATAAACAGTATTTGCCATTATGCTGCATGTTCCGATCCCTAACGGTTATCAGACACGAATAAAAAAATGTTAGTCATTTACTTTGAATTGTCATTTCTATAAAGGAGATTTAATTTCTTGTATGATCCAGTTTGTTTCAACGATGACCTTTCGCTGTGGGTTAGTCACGCTTTCGTGGAACCACTGTCTACTGTCGCAATTGCGTAAATGGTACTTAGGTTTTTGACTTCGTCTCGGATAATAGATTTCCTGATTTACGTTTTCTGGGCAAGTCAGGGAGTGTGCCAAAATAGTACTTCAAATTACGCCATGACAAATTTTATATTTTTTCTTATTCTTTATTCGTAAGTCATTTTACTTTTCGACGCTGTATAGTCTGACCTACTGAAAAGTAGTTAAATTTAACATAAATAAAAACCACGAGCCAGAAACCTGTTTTTTTTTTACAAAACTAGAGTTAGGGGAAATTGTAAGAAATTATGATTATTGTTTTCATGTACATGTGTATTTTGTTTGAATTACTTATTGTTTGGGCTTAGTTCACAATCTCGTAACCGAAAAGGAAAACGGCGTTTTGGAAACTGGGCCCCTTCCCACCTTCGGGTGAAATAGCAGGGTTGGGGTCTTGATGAGTTGTGTCGATCACTGGCCCAGTGCTTGAGAACGCCTAAGTCAAACACAGTTGATGAGAAGTCTGCCAGCTGTTTCACCTGAGAAGTGGAACAGATCCAGTTTTCGAACCATCTTGTCTTTCTTGAAGTAGACACAATGAAAAAAGTCCTGATGTCTCATAGGGCGGCGAATTATAAGTGGAAGCATGGGATGTTTAAAGTGCAGAATGTCTTTTTACTTGAACATAATAAAGAAATTTCGATACGTAACTTAAATAATCATTATTTGTACGAAAGATATTTTAATTCTTTCCAAGTAATGCAAACAACTCTCATCAACTGAAGGTATGTCTAGATCTTTTGTAAATTTTTTCGGCGTTACTTCTACAAATTGGTCGAAAAATTTATATGTGTTGCTGCACTTCCATAATATTTCGTGTTCACCATGCAGTCATCCTGAGACCTGTCATTACCAAGGGTTTAGTCGAACAAATCAGTCTCAATAAATTATGTGCCAAGTTCGCTAGTAGTTTATTTTAAAATATCTACAACATATGCATGTTTCCGAACATAGTGCACATTATAGTGCACATTATCTTAGTAGAAATACATAAAGGAATAAAAAACGTTCCACCGTGTCCGGATAATACGGAAAGTACTGGCCTTCAGAGACACTGCGACCTTTTAAAACAATATATATATATATATATATATATATGTGTGTGTGTGTGTGTGTGTGTGTGTGTGTGTGTGTTTCTAAAAAATGTTTACTAGATCACTTTGCCATTCTTGGTGGGTCGGGTAGCTCAGTTGGTATAGCGACTGACTACGGGCTGGACTGTCCGGGATCGAATCCCGATGGGGACGAGATTTTCCTCTCGTCCAGACCGGCCCTGGGGCCCACTCAGCCTCCTGTACAATAGGTACCGGGTCTTTCCCGTGGGTAAAGTGCGGCCGGGGCGTGCTGCTGACCACTCATCCCCTTCTAGTGCCGCGGTCATGGAAGAATAGAGCTATACCTCTACCCACCCTCTGGGCCACACCGGGCCTGTAACGGGAACACTTTATCATTTTACCTTTGCCTTTCTTACTGAAACAGAGGGCTGATGGTACAATTCAAAATTGCAACAGAATTCGGATAGCGTTAGGAGCCTCGAAAGTTGAGTTTGAATTTGAACAAGAATAAAGAAATCTGTTCTTTGACGGCATTAAAGCAGTAAGTACGTTTGGTGTAGCGTGACGTCTGTATGGTGTGTAGACGTTAAAGTAGCTAAAATTAGAAGTCGTGTTCCTCGCATAATTGAAAGGATGTACATCAAGTTACATGTTTCCAGTATTTCCTTATAGATAGAAAGTAATGATACTCCAGTGTTTCATGTAGCCCAACCAGATCGCCAGATATCAAGAGTTGAATGTAAAGAAAAACAGGTGCATTGTAGTATATAAACTGTGCGGAGATAAAGGAATTTAGCTGGACTGTAAAAAAATGATTTATTTTACGTACCAGAATGACATAAAAGAATAAGCGTGGGAAAGGAATGTACCAGTGTTCAAAATATTGCAAAAGTATTTTATTTGACTGTAACGTTCTGTTTTCAACATATTTCAAAACTCTTGACATTATTACAATAATTATGCCGAAAGAATGCCATTCTGCTTGAGATCCGATACTGTGATCAAATTTCCCTTTACTTCTCAATTGCAAGGCATTAAAATATAACTCATCCGCTAAGTATCAATTTATACGTTTTAGACAAGCTGCCAAATTGCCTGATGTTTGCCCAAATATAAGACAAAGTCCGTACTTTAACTAAAATATTATTTGGTTCATTCCATGCTGAAAGTCTACTTTAATTGACTGAAACTGGTAAGTTCCTGTTCTGCACAAGCAATGTAGAAGAATGGTGCAGAACGATTCGTGAAACGTGGTGGCGTGACTGGAGTAAGTGGGTCAAAATGTTCAGCGTTTGAAACTAGATTGAAACTTTTGTCGGGAGGACAGGACTGTGGCCCCTGAAATTGTTTTGCCCTACACATTGTCGGCATATATTGATGGGCTTTATGGAAATTCAGTCGTCGCTGCTAAACTCGAATGAAATTTTATCGCCGTAAAACATATTAGGTCTCATTTGATTACTTTCGTTATAGAAATGCACCGTCAGAATTTTCAGCCTCCATTTCTCTTTAAAACGAAATACAGCCTTGTGGTAGCACAGTGTATGGGTCCTCCCCCAATGCGTTTGAATTGTATAAAACTTGGTAAGAATATCATATCAACAAAGACTTCTTAAACTTCAGATGGTGTTCTGATGGTATAATGAACAATTTTTCTTTTTCACCTTTCGTAGGTTACTTATGTCCA
>Ga0136643_10013945_pt1 | contig 12046 bp, 6 predicted proteins | sample TergutLab28metaG_FD_96883 | JGI IMG/M metagenome (GOLD analysis project Ga0136643, IMG submission 96883) | Labiotermes labralis P1 segment gut microbial communities from Petit-Saut dam, French Guiana - Lab288 P1 (version 3) (version 3) | ecosystem: Host-associated > Arthropoda: Insects >...
GTGTTAACCACTTCCGGTGGGAAAGCCTGAGTTAAAATCTGGCTGCCAGCCAGCCCCGGCATTTAAAGCCACTAGGTCCATGTGATAAACGAAAACGCTGGAACCCGGTCAGTAAATCCGCCCCCCCCCCCCTCCCCTCAGCCTCCTTTAAGTGGTGCGGTGTATAGTGTTACAAACAGAGCACTGCTGGTTTTTGTAACGAGTCCAATGATTCAAAGCTCTGCGCCACCTCCGTTCGACCGTTTCACGTATTGTGTTATCTCATCCAAGTCAAGGTCTTACCTTCAGGCTTACCGACTACACTCTGTATGTGGGTTTCGCATCACATTTCAGGCCACATGCTACTTCGGAATCCAAAAACAAACCACATGAGCTTCAGGTTTTTTTTTTAGTGCTGCTCTTCTACTTTCTTGTGCTAGTCACATTAGTAGCAGTCGTAACTGGTACGTAGACGTCGAGTTGTTTCGGTGGAAGGAGGGGTATTGGAATTAATCCTTGCTGTTGCAATATGTGCACCAAGAAGAAAGCCCCACGTGGAAGGAACTAAGCCGTGCTTGCAAGTACACGTGTATCATTATTATTATTAAGATGGCGGCTTCTACAGTGCGCTAGAGGCCTGTAAAATGTTGACGTTTCTCCACCAGGTATGGTTTTTGTGAAACCGATGCTATTTATGACTTATCGCTTGAGTAGGTATGGATACTGATAGTGGAAGGAGTGTTTGTTACGAGTATAGAACTTCGTTTTTTTGAGGCCAATGCTCGCTGTACACCCCGGCTAATTAACTTTTCGTGTAGGTTACTGTGAATGTGTTGATGTATGTGTATTTTACATTCCACAAAGACACATTTTGCTTTCATGGTCTCCAAAGTAGTAGCGTATTCCCGTTAGGTTTCCAGAGTATTCTCACGTTTGCCGTGCGTGTCTTGAGAATCCAAATTACGTTAGGCGAATAAACATTGTGAAACCATTGTTAATGGTGTGTAATTTTCTCCAGCTTTGTGTGGCTTTTTGTATGTTGCAAGGTCGCTTATTCACAATTTCCCCATTTTGCAGATGATACATCCGTTGAATCATTCGTGGTGGTGGTGTGTGATGACATGTTGCATACAGAACGGGATCTTTTGGAAAGAACTACCTGCCTCACGACGAGATTCGTATAGGGCTGGTGTTTAAATTAAGAACTTGCAGTTATTTATTGCATGTTTCTTTCCTCAGCAATATCAGTGGTTACTGTTACGTATCTCTATAAATTGTATGGAATTTGTCAGACGTAATCAGAGCCTAGCTGTGTTGCCAAGTCTTCACTCCTTAGCAGATTACATTTATGGTCGTATTTGTGTTCTGAGTACCGAATTTCGTGTGGCTAGATGAAATGTTAGTTACAGTGAATATAGTTATGCGTGGCGGCCGTGTTGGTACAGTAACACTTATGAAAAATTATTTGTAGGACTAGTAATCATGAATCCTTTCATCACTAAATAAGGTGTTGATTTTGCAGACACACACTGAGTATTCCTTGCATTCCTTCCATTATAGAAATTTGTAGGGGTTTATTAACAGTGCTGAATTGAAAGGATCGGGTTATTTTCGATCCTTTCAATTCAGCAGCAGTAATATTATTGCTGTTGAGATCAAAGGTGCCATTTGTAAGGAAAAATTAAGATGTATTTTGTTCTGCATGGGGAAGGTGGTCATTTCACAGACCACAAGTGAAGTACAGGGTGATTTGGTCCGTACGGTAACCGCAACCCTCTGCCACTTAGTTTTAGTTGTGATTGATAACAGAAATCAGTTAGACGCGACGCAGTGGACTGTATTCCCGGATGGTGCTCGAAAAGATGGCCGCCAGCTTCGCGTCTAGGTAAGTTCAGATTTATACAGCACATGTAGTAAAACAATGGCCGATAAAATGACATGGACGTGTAAGAGGGATGGCAATGTGAAGTGTGTGCAGAGGGTTGTGGGGAAAAGTTATAAATTGGAGTGTGTGTACTGGTGTGACATGGCCTTGTTAGCAGTCATCGGATTAAAATACCGGAAGATAAATGTGACTGAGAATAAACTCATACTTTTGTGTCCAGATGAATGACGTTTTTGTGCCAGAGCCTGCATCTCGAGCGAATGGTTCCACGATGGATAAGAACTGATTAGATAACGTTAAAAATATGTCATTTGTTGTATGTTGGCAGTATTTTTATTTGGTGAACTTTGCCTTGTGTTGGCAGCATTTTTAACTGGCGAACCCCGTTTACAGACTATTTTTAGACATGGTGTGCAGACATTTTTTTAGTTTGTGGCGTGTGTGCACGCGCTTTAGCGCGTGAGATTGGAAACAAGCCAACACGTAAGTAGGCGATCCAGTGATCTTGGCATGCACGCCTGCATTTGCTCACATATTTATTCAGTGCGTCTCCTTCCTGGATTGCGTGGCTGCTCGTCTGGATTTTGATAATTCTCCATTACGGCGTTAATCGTTCTTCCTGTGCCTAAAGCGGAACCGTTTAAAGTGTGAGCAAATTTTTTTCACCTTTTTGTCACCACTTGAAATTGAGAATTACGGTACCAGATTTTAGCTTGATGCACGTCTTGCATTTTGGACGGGAAAGACCCTGGGATCAGTCCTCTGCAATGTAGGGTGTTGGATGAAAATAAGTGAAAATTTCCGACGGTAATTGTATTACAAAGGCAAGTTTTAATGACTAAATATAGTGTTTATGTGGAGTCAGAACCGTTATACTAATTTGTGTACAACGCTGTGTTTCAACTTGTCTTGGTTGATTAAGTTAAGCAGGCCAGACCAGCATGTCGTGCTTGTGCGTGTCGTGTGTGTATATCGCATCCAGTCGAACCACGTCGACGGTTTGCTTGAAACTCAGTATGAACGGTATGCTGTGGAGGCCATTCCAGTGACATAGCCTTAATTTGATAGCCATGTGGCAGACACACGAACTTATGAGGTGGTAATAAACTTTTAAATACGTAGTGTATTAAACGTGTGATAAGTAATTTCCCTTTTTCTTCACCAGTGTAATTCTGTGGGTAAAATGCCCTTATCCTTTCTCTTCGCACAGTTGGGTTCGCTTGGTTGCTTTAGCATAGTTCAGTCTCATTTTCTGATGCTTGCAACGCCTCGCTCCTGATACTCGTGTAGTCTCGCCGAAGACAGGTTTCGTGATTTGATGAAATTTAAATAATGACGGTATTTTGTTACAGTACAAGTTTCATGCCATTCTTTTGTAGCGTGCTGTACAGTTTCGTTTCACGAATCTGCACGTTATTGACACGTATGCGTTCACTGGAGGCCCCTTCCTCTACACGTTTGCCTTCTTCTTACGCGCATTGGGAACGATGATATAAACATTCCAGGGCTTCTTGGAATCAGTTGAGACCGTTACCTTGCTCTCGTAAGTTACATTGACGTGTTTGGCGATCTAACACATAATGATTACAGTTCGTGTGGCCTGCTGCGCCATCGAGAAACACTGAATTTTCCCTTACTATGTATTATCGTTTGCATTATTCTCAGCACACACCCGTACTGTTTCCCTGTAGTCTACACTATTAAGCGACTGGTCTTTGTAATGGACACGGACTGTGTTTTCTGTGCGGTAAGTAACGCTTCGCATATTTATATTGTTAGTCTTCTTTGACTTGACAGTACAATATGTAAGGCAAAGCGTTTAAGCATGGACCTTTAGTATTATAATCCATTGCCCAATTGCAGTCTGTAGAAAGTGTGTACCATTACATAAGCTTCTCCTAAAATTTACGTAACGGCGCCTATTACTATTATGTTAGAGCCTCGTTTAAAATAACTAGCTGTGTGCAGTTTTTATTGTTGAAGCGTCATAGTCGTGTTTTGTGACGTACAATACATGTATAGTTCCAGGTCAGTGATTCTGATTGTATTATGGAACTCCGCATTGCTAATTTTCGTGCAAGTTCTGATAGAAAAGCAAAATTTGTGTGCGTCTTCGTTGAAAATTCGTGTCATGGCGATGCTGTTGTGACAGATGGACGAGAAAGTGTGATGTTCTGTTGGCTACTCTCTGAAACCCATCGCCACGGTTTCCTTTCTCATTTCTGCGCGGCGTCTACAGTCGGTAATTCTGGCATTACGCTTTTTGTTATTACGATTAACTACTGTGTTCTGCGCTTCGTTGTTTCTGCTGCTTCTGGCCGTGTACGTGTGTTCGTTTGAGCAAGACTTGGAACCACACCTGCGGTTCAATATCGGTGCATGGAAATTGAATTCATTGAAACCATTTGAGCAGTTAATTGATTTGCATCGGAGGGTATGTTATTTCGAAATAGTTATGCTAAACATGCAGTAACCTCTGTTTTTGCACGTAATCACCAGACCAGTTGAACGTTTGTCCCAGCAATGCACCGCTTGTTCGATTCCCGCGGGGAATGAAAAGGGGCCGAGTGTTTGTATGCAGCGGTACAGTCGGTTTTCATTTCATAATGAAGACGGGAGTGCTTACCTTTTGAGTGCCTTTTAAGTGATCCACGAAAGTGGAAATCTTTAGGCGCAAAGTTCAGGATGACTGGAACTTGGATGTTGCCAGAAGGAGGCGGAGTTGTCGTTGATGGCATTTGGAGACGTACAGGGCATTCCCAGTTCATAGGCCGTAAGGTAACATGTAAGCATGCTGCTGTTGCACAACCCTGCGGCGTCTGATGGAAACCGGTGTGCACCGGTTAGTGAAAGAAATCACGGAGCCCTAGTGTCCTCCGTCAGACTCGAATGGGCGGTATATTGCAGCGACAAGTGGCTCAGTCGCGTCACGAGTTGTGTTGAGAAAAAAAAAAAGAGGTTTTGTTTGTTTGTTCTTGTTCTGTGACTTCTGTGTTGAAATAAAGCATGTAACATCCTCGGAGTGGGCCGGGATAGCGCAGTCGGTATAGCGACTCGTTACGGGCTCGACGGTCCGGGATCGAATCCCGAAATTTTCGGCACCCGTCCAGACCGCCCCTGGGACCCACCCAGCCTCCTATACAATGGGTATCGGGTCTTTCCCGGGGGTAAAGCGGCCGGGGCGTGGCGTTGGCCACCCACCCCTATCGAGCGCCGAGGTCAAGGAGGTATACCTCTACTCCCCATCTGGGCTTGCGTGTCGTGTTATAGGGTGAACTTTACCATTACCTTTATCACATCCTTGGATGTTACTTATTTAACAGCCTTACGCTGTTAACAGAACTGAAACAACACATCGAAAATACCCAGTCTTGTCGACGGTCTGTTTTTGGTGAAACCTTGCTTTCGGAGTTCCAAGCTTGTACCGTCAGTACGTTCTACTATGGTTAAGTGTGAAGCGAGGGTTTAGGCTTACGGGAGGTTAAGTAAACTGGAAGTGGACAATTTTACGTAATAAGGACTGATTTAAGCAGGTTACGCAGTAAGACTAGGACGTTGGAAATGGGAGAGTTGCTGGTTCGAATGCAGTTTTTTTGTGCTGTCACTTCAGCGTCTTTCTGTAATATTAAATAGATTTTCCTAGACACAGTTTTTGAGGTCGTAAACAAGGTTAAGTAAGGCGAATGCTGACTGAGATAGGATATCCTTAAGGTTGGACCGTTCGGGGGGAGGGTTATGAGGATGGGATGTGGATAGAAATAGCACAGTTCCGTTTCACATGGCGGTCTTTGGTGGGCTGTTAGCAGTGTTGCATATTCGGGTTCTTTGAACCAGTTAATATGTATTTTTGTTTAAATGACGGTCGATATTCCCCCCGCAGAATTGTTACAGCAGTATTTCGTGGCAAGTTCCACCGTATTAAGCAGTTCCAGCGTGAAAGGCTTGTGTCTCACAGTTCCGAATTTGATCAGCTTTGTGTGCTGGTCGTTCAGCGTTAATACTATTTTCCTTCGTGCAAAGTAATTTAAGTGTATTTAAAAGACAGTTTTCTCTACATTTGCCGTGTATTGTGGTACGTGTTATCTGTAATATCTGTAGAACGTGTCGTAATATTCGTCGTAATTTCTTTCACATACCTCTGTGACTTAAAAGAAATGACCAGCCTGTTAGCTTAAGAGACAGCGTATGCCAAGAAGACTATGAAGGTCTCTGGACACGTTGAAAAGTACCATCCATGCCAAGATAAATTGGTGGGCGTTACGTTTACTGCATCAGCGGTGATGAACGTTCGGATTTCGTAAAAGTATTGGCTTTTTATGACTGGCAGAGCAGCTGTCACCTCAAAGTGCCTGGTCTTATGTGTATGCTAATTGGTCTGTCATTCAGAGGACTCGAAGGCTATCGCCCTACTGACGTAACGCTGCTGTGTACATCGAATACGATGGAGGTGCTGTGATATCCACATAGCGGAATTGGTAGTACACAAGCGCTGCGCGGTTTCTCCGAATTTTTTCTGTTTAGCGTAATACGCATAAATACCACAGACTCTAGAATTGAGGTCAGTTGCCGCATGGTTGAAACTGAGCTTTGACGCGATTGATAGCGTCTCTGGAAGGTGCATGTTTCGAATTTGGGACACCGACAAGGTGTATTTTGACTGACGTCTTTGTGGTTTACTTCCGTCCCTCCAGGGAAATGCGAGAATAGTCGGAAGGCAAGACCGGTTGGTTTCTTTCACATTCCTCCCAATACGATATCCATCCGTAATGTACCATTCATTCCACGACTGTACATGTTTATAATTCTGTGTCAGTGCGGTATAACAGCGATAGATTTTCCGTTGTAGGAGTATGTGACTACTTACTTAATTTATGTTTCATGCTTTTTTTTTGTTACTATGTAACGGTTGTTCCTTCACTAGTATTACAATCCACACAAACACAACATTTAAACTCTGTACCTTTGTTTCTTTTCTACTACATGTTTCTGTCATCGTATTGACCATCATCAGATAGAAAATGACAGAATGGAAAGTGCTACGGAAGAAGCACACGCCAGGATGATGATCCTTCAGCTACCGACGCCCTAATTGAAAAGTTGCAAGAGGCAGGGTGGTGAATCTTACAGTGGAACTGGAAGCGATTACATTCGGAATACAAAGCATTTGATTTTTGTACTGATATGCTTTAGTCGAAAATCAGATGAAAGAAGTTCGAAACTTCTCTATATAACTGAAGCTTGGCATTGCGGTGGCAGACATGTGTTTTGTTTGATTGCAGCCTGACGATGGAAATATTTATTGCTCCGTATGGCAGTCGAGGTAAATCAGGTTCTACACACCAGAACTATGAGATGTGGTTGTCATTAAATGTTGTTTGTCCTTCCACTTTTATTAAAACAAGTTTTTCTTCCTGTTCATATATCCGTAAGTCCAGTTTAAGGACACATACGTTGGCTGGCCTTCTTTGTTAGAATTTAAACAGAGTCTTTGGTCGACTTTAATTCTGCATTCTTCGTGTTTCTTCAGTCCCAGTAATAGACCCTGAACGTCGAATACTGCTAACTCTAAAGCTGTCCATTGGCCACGATTCAGTGCCGGTTTAATGAATTTAAATTCCTACTCCCAAGAGACATATGTTGCTGTACAACTTCTTGTCTTCTGTATGGCCACCCGAAGAGATTTTTATACTAAAATCTTTTCCTGTCCTCCCCCCCCCCCTTCCTTACCCACCATAGCAGGTGATCTGTATTAGTCACGATGCTTCCCTTTATGTCACATCCTCCTTTCCGTTCGTTTCTAAGCTACTCTAAATTTTAAACATGCGTTCATCTGCTATTGTTTAGTCTGTTAAATAACGATACGGGTGGCTATTCATGGCGTAAAGTATTCGGAAAATGCGGAAGGTGTAGATATCAGTTGGGATATTTTGGTATAGTAATGCGCGTGATACGTTAGTAGTGAATTGTACTGAATTGTGTTATGGTGGCTACTTCTGTAAACACACTGCGAGCGAATGTGCGGGGCGAGCAGAAGCGAGGAATGTTTTTCAGGAGACGAGTAATGTCTACCCCAGGCAGACACCACATCCGATAGTTATTTATGGTCGTTTACTTTTTTGTATACAGAAACGCTATTTTGTCTGAGAACTCTCATCACTCTTCACTCAGACCGTTTCGCATGACGGGAGGCAGCGCTTGCGGTTGTTAAGTTTGCCATGAGTCAAGTCCACGCGATTTAGCTGGGTGTATTGCAGTTAATATTACGTTTGTGTTCACCATATTTGACAAATATCCCGCTGATATTTTTTTCTTCGTCTGGCAGACATGCATCATACAAATACGTAGTTTATTGCACGCTGAAGTCTTAGAAGTTACGTGAACCGACAGTGACTAACGACAGTTGTCAGAATAGTGTGTCTGTATGAAGAGAATTCACGTACTTACAATAATTTTCATGGTTACACCGTGCATCAATGATATCGAAACGCTTTATTGTCCAAATAATGCACTCAATTATATGAAATCATTGAATTGTTAAAACCAATTGAACTTATAAAAGCAGCTTCAACATGTTTCTGTTCACGTAGGAACCATCATCTGGGAGCTGCGACCAGTGCTTAGTTAAAATTACAAATCGTGTTCAACAGTGTGTGTTGATACAGACGTTGTCAGCGTTGTGGCGGTATATTCTGACCTTTTTGCACAGTGAACCTACACACGCATAACAGGTCAGAATATGCCGCCATAACATTTACAACGTCTGTATCGACAAGCACAGTTGAACATGGTTTGTAATTTTAGCTAAGCACAGGTCGTAGCTCCCTGATGATGGATCCTACGTGAACCGAAACATGTTGGAGCGGCTTTTATAAGTTTGATTGATTTTTTAAGAATTCAACGATGTTATGTAATTGAGTATTAGTTGGACAATAAAGCATTCAGGTAGTTACAATTTGGCTGTTGTATTTTGTGTTTAAAAATCCGTTCACGGTGCAGGGATCACTTTTCCCGACTGATGTTTGCGCGTGAGGACTGTTAGTCATTGATGTCACGCCGGAATTGTTGGCCTTGACGTGATTTCGCGATCGTCACGCTTGTCCGTAGAGTGGGTGGACTGATGTTGAGATTGATTACAGGATTGGGGCATTTAATCCCGTTTTATGATTGCAGATCTGTTATTTTCACTTTACGGCGTTGTTGGAGTTATTTAGAATTAGGATTTGTTGATGGAACTGACAGCCAAGAATTTGGAGGAATGGGGGGAGCGAGCAGTTTGGCGGCCCGCGGTGTAAAGTGCTAGTACTGCTTTCACCTCGTATCTTTTGCAGATTTTCTGTGCCTAATCGAATACATTGCCGTTAAATTATGTTAGGGAGGAAACCTACCGACAGGAGGCGTGTCGTTGTCCTTTGGGTTCAATTTATTTTTAAAATCTGAGAGCAGAAGTGCTTAAGTAACTGTCCCCCGTGATTTTCCACAGCACCCAATGCCGTGCTGTAAAAAAGAAGGGGGGGGGGGGCGTACTCCTTGAAAAAGAGTGCCAGTACGCGGTACCATTGCGTGACTTATCAAAACAGCGATGGCAACACTCGTAGAGTGATTGGCTGGCTGTCTGGTGGATTGTGTTTGTTACTAGGTACCAAGACTGATATTTTACGTATAAACACCAAGGTGCTTAATGTACTGGATTACCAGCAGTGAACCGGAACCTGTCTGTGTTACTGTTGTTGCTATTATTGTGGTACTTCTACGTTCTGTATGCAAAAATGGCTGAATGTAAAACACACTGGCGGTTTATTTGGCGTGTAGAAATACAGACACTTCGCGACTGATGTTTCGTCTTATTCTCTGTTCTCACGGTTTATTAGTTTACACGTTCTTTGGTAATAATTCAGCAGGCGGTGTGAGTTTCGTAAAAATAAGTTGAGAAGTTTCTAGTGTTAACAACGACAAATATTGCCCTTTTGACAATTTTTTTCACCCCTCAAAATGTAACAAATACCGTAGTACATATTCTTGGTGAGAGCGGTGTGTATAGTTCATAGAGCTAATGAGCAGCAGCTGCAGGAAGTTGGTCTGTGCCAACCAGACAGTCTACATTGAGAAGATTTGTTTTAAAACCTCTCTATCTCTAGACACATTGGTTTCAAAACAGACGGTTTTAAGTTTTTGGAATCAAACACTGACGCTCATTACGGGGATGAAAACAAGAATCAGTGAATTTCAAAAGTCATGCTTTTTGCGAACTTGAAGCATCACCCTACAATTAAAATGTGCTTTTTACCAGAGCGGGTACGTGAAACACTTAACTCCGCTTTGCCGAAAGTCTCTGTTATGTGGAGACGGGTGGGATTGTTTTAAGGATTGCATATCGTAAACCTCTAATTATACGTTTATTAGATTATATATGGGGTATGTTTGCATTACTTCGCCAGTTGCTTTAATTTTTATCCATACAGACCGATTAGCCCACTTCACGTAAGACCATGAATGAACTGTTACATGTATTCCACAAACCGTTTCGTACATTTTGTTTACATTCGAAGTGCACACATCAAATTTGGCTGGCCATTTCGATCAGTTCCAGTGATCCAGTACAAAAACTGCTTTACGTAAATAATGGACTTTTTTCACATGTAACATCAACTGTTAGGTGAATTTTGTCGTGGATTAGTTGATTATTTAAAGCGATTAAAAGGCTTGGGTATTCAAATAAGAACGTGCGTGGAGTTTCATGTGTATGTTGTAGACTGTTTCCGAAGCTTTTTTATAGTTTTTTCTGTATATTATTGTGATGTATTAGGAATTTCGCCCATTTATGTAATACAGTACGTTTTAAAGTTCAAAGTGTGTTTGTCCGCTGCATTAATAGAGCTGGTGGCTATTTAGAAATGCGCTCAATTAATTGACTGGTTGTTAGCGTGGGTTCTGTTCATAGATTTCATCCATACAACCAAATAAAGATATTGGAGAATAAATTAGCTAGCTAATATGCAAGCGAAAATATATGTAAATGTAAGATGCATGCTTGCAGTCGCATGAAGCCTGAGTCGAAAATTTAAGGCGTTGTCGAAAGAAGACTTCTGCTGCAAAAATGTGCATGTTTTTGAAGCATTGATAGAGACGATGGCACTGAAAAAATTGACGAGTTTTGTGATACTGAACGTGACTGGAAGTTTTAGTGCACTGGGGCAACAAGGCTGTTACTGCAGAAATGCCGTTTTTAGCATGTGTGACTGCAGTTTTTAAGTTACTTGCTTCAGTAAGGTACTTTTTACACGCTTATCATAAGTTTAAACCCCGAAGCTTCTTAACGTTCGCTCCAGTCTGCAATTATTGTCGTGCTGTTCAGAGCAACTTTCACAGTGCAGGGGTGCTCCATTTCAAAGGACGGAGATTGATACCCGCGACATGTGTTGCAAGTGTCTTATTAAGCTCTTCGTTGACTTCTTAATTAGCAGTTACGGTTCCGTAGATGCGCCCGGCTGTTAGGTTCAGTTTAGTCCTTGGCTCTTAACTGCCAGTCGGCAACTGACGTAGCAGATAACATTCTGAGGTCAAGAAGACAGTCCCGGCTATGACCACTGTCTTTATTTAATGGTTTTCTGTGAGTGAATGGTCATTTTTCTCTCACAGCTGAAGTCAGCCCTAGTTGGCAGTGCTGTTAACGAGCTCTTGTGACTGTTTACGACTTGGTATCATTCACGTAGTACCTCCAGAATGGTTCGTTTCAGAAAATGAGGTTTTTGCCAAGAAATTGTCACTTTCGGTTAGTGAGTCTCGGCCTCTTTTTGTTCTTTTATTTTTATTTCCAGCACTGTGTTTTATTGTGCAGTGAGACCTGTAACAGCGAAACTTGGCGTCGTGTATCCGTTATCGCGCATGAACTCTTCAAGCCGCGACTGAATCAGAGTTCATTGTTGGACATAGCGTGTTCCGACTTTATTATAGGAATATGCAGCATATATATATATAAGTCCCATTACAGGCCTGAGGTGCCCAGAGGGTTCCAGGAAGTTAAGGTTCCCAGATTACGTGACAGTGGCCCAGGATGGTGGTAGGTTGTCAGCCTTACGCACCGGCCGCCTTTACCCCCAGGAAATACTCCTGGTACTCATTTCTGTTAGAGGCTGAGTCGATCCCAGGGCCATAGTGCGATCGGAAGGATTATGTCAATGAAAA
>Ga0136643_10013946_pt1 | contig 12046 bp, 3 predicted proteins | sample TergutLab28metaG_FD_96883 | JGI IMG/M metagenome (GOLD analysis project Ga0136643, IMG submission 96883) | Labiotermes labralis P1 segment gut microbial communities from Petit-Saut dam, French Guiana - Lab288 P1 (version 3) (version 3) | ecosystem: Host-associated > Arthropoda: Insects >...
ATCTACTGCTCAACATGTTTCAGACGTTAATACGTCCATCTTCAGGAGCTTGCGACTACTTGTTGCGTTGTGTAGGCTGACTTGAGGCGTGCTGGTGTTATGTAGCGGGATTGTCTGTTGGTGGTTCAGCTGGTTCAGCCTACACTCGGATACCACATCACCAACAGACAATCCCGCTACATAACACCAGCACGCCTCAAGTCAGCCTACACAACGCAACAAGTAGTCGCAAGCTCCTGACATATTAACGTCTGAAACATGTTGAGCAGTAGACAATAAAGCAAGTGTCATCTAGTTGGTCAACCTTTATTCAAATATCAAGATGATGCACGGTCCAATATGCATAAGATACATTATTGTGGTTAATCTGGTGGTGTGGCTGCATATGTTATCAGGTCTGCAACGCCTGCAAACATATGCAGCCACACTATCAGATTAACCACAATAATGTATTTTAATCAACTGTTTTAACACTGTAACTTTAGCAAGCTCATATGGTATGCTCCCTGATATTGGTAATCACACCGAAACATGTTGGAGCTGTTTTAATGTAAATTTTAATACTCCTTTTTAAAGCAATTCTCGTGTGCATCAGTTGGTAATATAAAACCTTGACAGTATCAAGATGCACAGTACAAATATTAAAAGAAAAAAAGAAGATCTGGGAGTGTTCATTTTACTGATATGCACCATTGACCTAACGGCATAACATGATGCACTTTACTTTGGAAGCTTCTGTTCAACACGGATCTTCCGTTTTAGGTGGTTATCAGTTTCTAGACCAAGAAATTTTGTACATACCATTTCTTATATATACTTTTCTTTATAACCAATATGTAATGTAGAATGTGATGAATTCTTTGTTATAAATTTCATTATATTTGTTTTATCTAAATTTAGAACCAACTTATTAGCAGCAATCCATTTAGTCACATGACAGAGAACTAAATTTGACACTGAACAGAAATCTTTGAAATTTCTGCTTGAAACACTAGTGTCACCAGCAAATAATACTGGTTGTGATACAGAGTTTACTCTCAGGGGAAGGTCATTTATACATTATAAACAATACAGGTCCTAGAACTGATCCTTGGGGAACTCAATCTTTCAATGTACCCCAGTCCAAGAAAAACTTTTGGTTGTATTAGGTGATTTTACTTCAACTTTGTCTTTTATTTTAGTTAAAAAGGACCCGAATTAATCTTCAAATACTCCTCAAATTCCACAGAAATTTAATTTAGCTAACAATATTTCATGATTCACACAATCAAAAGCCTTTGTTAAATCACAGAAGATTATTCTGACATGCATTTTTTGTTTAACAGATTTGAATACACTATGTGTCAGTATGAAGGCAATTCAACAATGACGACGATGACAATGACAATCATCATCAGGGATAATGATGTATGAATCTCAAGAGAGATAAGCAACCCTTGACAAGTCACCTCATATATTTAGATACTGCCATGTGATTTTCAAAATCTAATGGTTGGTGTAATTACCTCAGAATCATCTGAGGAAACATCACCATCACTGGGACAACTGTCTGCCTTCTCTTCCTTCATTTCTTGCTCCTTCACCTCCTCTTCCTTTGTCACATCTTCAGTTTCATCTGCCTCTTCTTTAGGTTTTATTTTCTTCTTAATATTTTCCTCATGATTTTCTTCCTCTTCAGTGGAAGCTTAGAAAAAACAACCATACTTCAGTAATGCTGCTGAATGATGCACAACAGGAAGTGCACATACCCATGTACATGTACCTAACATTACCACCCTATAGGAAGAAGAGATCCAGGTACACCAAGACAGAAATAATTATTGAACAGGTTAAAAGGGAGAAGGAGAAGCATGATGAGAAGATTATGATGAACTGGAAAATATGGATGGAAGCATGTGTAACCTGTTTTAAGGTACCACCCCAACAACTAACCTACTAAAACTGAAGAAAACTCAGGAAGTCTAACCCCAAACAGCTACTTTCATAGCCGAGATTTGAAGCTCTGAACTCCCAGGGGAGTAAACCATTCAACCATGAATTTTGGTAACACGTTGGTTTCTCATACAGTCATGTTAAAGTTTTTAGATTCACCCCCTCATGATCCTTCTGGCACTTTCCACATAGACACTCAGCAAGTGAAATGTCTCCTCCCTGGGTTGTGTTACATGTGCTGTGCATAGTAACTTTAGTGGTGGGGTTGCTACCTCACTGCCTCTACACTTAGTGGCTCTTTCTCCATCTGACACCTACCCTTTGACCTACTCAGAAGGAAAAGTCCTGCCAGTAGCCATGCTGCTGCTGGTACAGCTCTCATGGTCATTAGCATTCTCAGCATGAGGTTGAGACACCCTCATAAACAAACATTAAATTCATACAATGACTGATACATAGCAAATTTTAATACTTTTTTCTAATCTCTGTACTTACATGTTCATTGTGGCTTAGCATTTATTGTATATGAATACAGGACCTGCATCTCCAGTAACATGGTGCTCACAGTTTTAATTTAAAAGAGTGTTAAGTAGTGTTGGTATTTGTATTGAAAAGTAGGAAAAGTGTAATGGTACTCGGCAGAGGAAATTGGTGTCACGGGTGCTACAGACTGGCTAAAATAAAGGGCATATTCATGTCCCAATATTGTGGCACACAGCCTACTAGATCATAGTGTACCAAAATATTCATCATTTTCATTCCAGGTGGACATAGATATTTTGTAATGACTATGATATCATTCAACTTTGCTGTTTCAGGAGTCATTAACACCCACATACAGCAGAGGGAAAAATTTGTTTTATGTATTTCTCAGGCATGCTATTGCATACTGATATGCTGGGATCTAAATACAGTATAACAGACTAGATCCAGTGAATGGTTCTCCTTACCAGAATCTGTATCATTACTGGAACTGGCAAGCAACGCCTTCATTACTATTTCACTTTCTTTTTCAAGGAAGCTCTTCTTTTCACTCAGGGTTTTCATAGCCTCTTCTTCAGAATCCACTGTCCCTGCACTCATACTGTCATCTGTGAAAAAACAATATGAACAACATACTTTAGTAACTTGGAAAACTTCAAATACAATCTTAATAATAAAGGTAAAGTTTTTTCTAGTTCTTCCTATAACATGCCATGAAGGCACAAAAGGGGAAGTACTGATCTACTCAGTCCTAACATTGGTACTAGGTAGAGGTGGGTGGTCAATGCCATACATCGGCCACTTTTTCTTTGGGAAGAAGCCTCAGCACCCATTGCAGGAGGATGGGTGAACCCTAGGGCCATCTGGACAGTTTTAGAAAATGGAAAAATCCCTTGGTCCCACTAGGGATCAAACCCAGGACCATCTAGCAAGTTGCTACAACCTTAATTTTAACCACGTGTTTTACAAACAACAATTTAAAAAACTTTTGAAATTAATTATTTCAACATGTACAAACTTATAATGATAATTGATAATGAACAAAACATCATCTCTGTATGCTAGATCATAATCATCCTTCCTCTATTTGTTTATAGTTTTATTTCTGCTGACATGTCTTGACCTGTACTCAGTCATCATCAGAAAATCATTTATATACTACACAAGAAATCATACGTTAAACATGTGGCATTTTACATACTTGTTATGTTTAAGAATTACAATTGGTTCAGTATGTGGAAAATCTTCATGTCATGAAAAAGCTCTGATATGTGTAAAATGTTTAAAATATATATATATACTGCAGACTGCATTGTCCAACTGAAGCCAATGACCCTGAATGGTTGCTGGAAGAAGTTTTGGCCTGAAGTTGTTAATGACATATGAGGATCTGTCAAGCAGCAAGACAAAATAAGGAACTTCTTCACATCACCCTATGAAATACCAGAAGAAGATTCCCAAATTTGTTGGCAGAGACTGAAATCCAGCCAATTCTTCCCTTTCATGCTGTTCAGTTAACCTTTGACAGCTAAGAGTGCTTAGTGAACCAGAAGGCGAACGTTCTGACACTTACAGCACTTATGGAGAGCCTCAGTTGACTACCAGCACTCTGACGACAGGTCTCCAGACAGCAGATGAACATGTGAAATGTTTGGAAGAAACATACAGCTTTTTTTTTTTAACCAGATGGAAGGAGACAACTTTAAAGACCTATGTATAGATGGGAGGGCAATATCAGAATGCATCTCAAAGAACACTATGGAATGGGATGGCATAAACTGGATTTATCTGTTTCAGGATTGGGACAAGTGGCACACTCTTTTCAACACAGCAACATATCTTTGGATTCCATAAAATGTAGGGAATTTGTTTTTGTAATTGTTAGCTTCTCCATGAGGACACTGCTGCATTGAGTTGGTCACAGTCATTACAAGGATCACAACATGTTATGACACCACACTTCAAAATTCAACATTTGAGATTCTCACAGCAGTACTGGTGAACATTCAGATCTTCTAGGATACGATACTGCAGCAACTGGCAAATGGTTGCCAACATTTATAGAGGAGATTGCTACCTCCATCTTCAGGGTCTATAATGTCCACTTTTGTCATATCCCAAAAGATTTTAGTCTTCACTTTAAAATTACCTTATCACTAGATGTAATTCTTACAAAACCATTTTCTTATTAAATGGACAAAACTGAGCAATTTACCAGGCCTTCTCTGTAAGAAACACTGTGTAAAAAGAACAGGAATTACGTGAGGAAACATGGTAAGTTCTAGTGACTTAGGAACTCATTTTACCATCATCATCCATTTGATTGAAGAAATTGATTAACTTCTGCTCCTGTTCCTTGTTTCTATCCTTCTTTGTAATTTTCCTCGACTTCTTCTTGCCTACATCACCCGAGTCTTCTGTATCGCTGTCATCGGTGTCATGTTTATTGGCTCTACGCTTTTTCAGCGACTTCAAGTTGACCAAACTGTGAATAAAAAGAAATAAAAACAGAGTAAATGTGTTTTAAGTACAGACATTGAACAGCCATGGTATGGTCCATTGTGCATAAAGGGGCCACAAGAAGAGATGCTCCGAACTGGTTCTATGTAGTCACATAAAATTTGGACATTGTACCAAAATTGTGGGACAGTAAAGTTGAAGTTGCAGTACCCAACACCTACAGTACAGCAAAGGTGCCAGATATCACAATTTTCCACACATAACACGCATATTAGAACAATGTATGTAATGTGCATCTTAGTGTACCTGGCAACCTCACAGACAGACCTAACCACCTAAGCAGCGCTTTGGTAACCTGCCATTTTCCTTGCAGCATTTTATATTCCATCACCACCATTTCCATAGCACGGTGTTAATAAAAATCCAACAGACACCAAAAATTCACTCTTTTAATCATTTTAAAGCTATTCATTCCTTGCAATGAATAAATTAAATCTTTTATCACATTCACAAAGCTGAACTCCACAACTTGCTGTCACTATCTTAACTGTTCGCTTATATTAATTTACCCTGTAAACAGTCTCAGAATTGGTGGTAGGTGCTACCAGTATATTGACTAGTGAACTGTAATGGGTCCCTGGAAATTTCTTGTTAATAAAACTATCTGCATTATCCACTGCCAGATAAACTTTGTTGTATTCTCTTTGGACAACATGGTGACAGCGGGAATGATGTTCTAAACATTCAGCAGGTAAAGGGGGCCAATTACGACACAACAGATGAATAAAGAATGATAAACGTGGCCAGCAAAACATGCAAGAGACGCTTAAAGCCCCTTCTGTACATCCCCCATCCCCATCACGATGTGAACTGACCTACCTCAACAGGTAAATGGCGAGGCTAGCAACAACTATAAATTAATAACAAATGTCATGACCTACTTCCGTGTATGACTTCCACTGGTACAGCCTTCTACTATATTACATTTGTTAGATACAATTAACATGGTTTGTACTGTCACCACACTGGGGACCAAAACATACAAGGTCACCAATACAAAATACAGAAAATATTTCACCACAAAATACAGGCTTGCAGGCATATTACTTAAGGTTAATAGTGTGACCTACTTCACATTTAAATTACAATTAACATCCAGGTTAATAAAAATTACTCTTCTGTTTTGTAAACTTTCATACAGGTTTACACTAAAAAAATACATTAACTTAAAATTAAGATTTAAGAAGAACAAAACTTGAGAAGAGGACCACTCACTGGTGAGTGTCACTGCTGTCTTGTTTAAACCACATAAGCAGCAGGCTTTTGAAACCATTTTATTCTTGATCCATTCTGTTCAAACTAATAATTTTTGTTCCGATTCTCCAAATATTTTGGATCGTATAATTTATTAGACTATATTCCTGACACATGCCAGTCTCTCTTTTTTTTTTTTGTATTATTTCCTTTTCACATTTCTCTAATCCCTTTTTCTTTGACATTAAAAACACCTTTTGCTGGTAACTGTGGCCATGTTATAATTCTACCAGTCTACTGTTAATTGCAAAAGTAGAAATGTAGAGGGCAACAAGTAAATTACCCTTACTATTAGTATTATTATTATCATCCATGCCTAGAATTTATATAGCTAGCTGAAACAGTTACAAGGTTTGTCTACTCAAGAACAAGATGTCTGAATCCTCAGAATAGCCTACTTCTTGGAAAATTATACTGGAAAGTTAATTGGTAATGTTGTTAATTCTGAGGTACATACTCCTATGTATGTCACAATAACCATGGCAGAAAAACACATGCCTTATGGGACATTAGTTGGTACCACTGACTGTATAACATTATATGCAAGGTGTCACACTAACCTGGATCGTTATAACTGAGTTCACATGTATATGTATTATGAAGTACCTCCATACAAACTTTCACATGTTGAGCTGCTACAGTTCATTATGGCTGGCAAACCAAAAGCTAAATGCTCCTCAGTTCATCAAGAATTTCCCTGTATTTTATGGAACTTGAATGCTCATTACCACATTCACAAGATCTTACCCCATGTCCCTTTCACCAGCCAGACAAATCACATCAATGGTCTCCCATCCTACATCTACAAGATCCATTCTAATATTATCCTCCCATGTACACCTAGGTTTTCAAGGTGAAATCTTTCCTTCAGGTTTCCCCACTGAAATCCCATAGGTACCCCTTATCTCCCCCACATGTCTCAGCTATCTCATCCTCCTTGATGTGATCACCTGAATAATGATTTGTTCACAGTACAAATCATGAAGCTCATCATTATGCAGGTTTCTGCAGTCTCCTATTACTTCATCCCTCTTAGGTCCAAATATTCCCCTTGGCACTCTGTTCTCAACAAACACCCTCAATAAGCAATCTGTGCTTAATGTGACAGACCAAGTTTCACACCCATAAAACAACAGGAAAAATTATTGTTTTGCACACTTTAATCTTTATATTCTTAGACAGTAAACACAAACACAAAAAAACTCTGGACCAAAGGGTAGGGAGCATTCTCTTAATCCCAACATTACCTTAACAACACCTGCATGCTATTAAGTGTCTCTCCCATTCTCACAGGCACCACATTGATGTTACTGACCACTGGATGTTCATATCAAGCATAGCAACAAACTGGCATTTGATTCAAAGTTATCACAGGCGGACACAAGATACAAGAAGCCTATCTTTCCTTACAACACATAGAATGTTGACAAGGAATTTTATTCATTGCAACAACCACAAGACAAGCTCTAGACAAAATACATGTATGTACAACACGTGGGGTGGCAATGATGGAGGTCAAACAGCTGTACAACAGCCAGAAGACTAAACAACACATTTGTGTAACAATCAAGGTGCGTACGATTTATTCATGTGGAACCTTCAGACACAGTATGGTTCAGACTTCCAACACGTTTTCATACTTCATAAATATTCTGTCAGTGTCTTCTGTTTGATTTCATACTCATTTACTTCTGTAAATGCGTGCTAGTAATAATGCCAGATCATAACATCAAATGTTAAGTCTTTTATGAAAAGTGATGTAAAAATATTGCACATTTTCATCAGTTATTTTTTCAGTACTAAATTTCTTTTGTTTTTGTATTATGCATGTGAAAAGATGCTCACTAGCACATACACCAATGGTTGGAACAAGAATTTGATAGCTGTACTATTCATCATGAAGATATGAGCATTCCACGACACATCACTGTGAATAATGATAATTCTGGCTCTGACAAATGCAATGAAGAAAAGGAAGACTCTGAAATTGGTAGGTCTAATTACTACCTAATTAAGGCCAACAACACTAAATGGCAGGCAAAGCAACAAACTAGAAATATCAGAACAGGGCCAAAAATGTAACTGGCTGAGGGAAAGAGAGATACCAAAAATGTACATGCACAATCTGATTGTTTCAAATGTTTTATTGATCAAATTGTTACCAACAGGACTAAACAATATGAACACAAGAACTAATAGAAACAATACACAGAATCATGACAGAGAGGCCTCAACCCAACATCATTCCCAATAGTAAGAGGAATACTCTTTCTAATTTTGTCATTTGCTGTTTGTGTGGACAACCCTGTGGGACACACACTAACCAGTAACAACCCAACAAACAATTTACAATGCACATATTAGTATGACATTAAAAAAGATGAAATAAGAACTACAAAGCTGGTACATAGCACAAAAGTCATGAAACTCAATAAATCACAAATTACATGCCATCCTTTTAATGAACTTTATACTTGTCAACTCAGGCCCCAAAAATAGCTTCACCATCACCCAAAAAAATCCATTTAGACCCAACTCCATAAATGGTCAATGCAGAACATCCTCTGGTCCTGACTCACCCCTCCCTACTGCTAGCCAAAAGAATGCAAAACCCTTCTGGCTAGACAGACAGCACCAGGGCACACACAATAACTCAAAAACACAATTAACCCCCAAAAACATACAATGAAAACCACAAAAATACATACCCAATGCCACCTGTGCCCTTAACAGATTACAAAATCTCCAGAGAAGACAGAACAAGTTGGAGAGCTTCCACCCTCAAGACTAGCCCACACAATATTAAATAAATGTAACAGCCTGAACAAAACCATTCTTATAGCCCCTTTTGCTGTTCTCATGCCTCAACAGTGATGAATGAAAGTGTATATGCCCACATAACAGTACATGTGGTAAGGAAATGTCTATCCAGAAAATGTCCAAATCAAGAGAACTGATGGCAGAAATGGAATTGGCTTAAGTCAAACGCAATAATGTTTTATATATATCTATATATAAACTCCTTGATGTCTAGACAGCCTAGACTGGTAACTTGAAACTTGGTAGGTATGAAAAGGAATGCGAAGAGTGTGGGTTCAGATTTTTGCCTGGTAAGACAGCCTGGATGTTTAGTTTTAGAATCACAGCACTCTCTTTTCAAGTGTTCTAGTAGCCAGTGTATTTGGGAATAGTGTTTCATCACACACTCACTACACATTCACACAGGTTTATGACCCATTCCCCCATCCGCTACAATTTAGTTTTTCCTCCTCTTTGCCACACTTCCTCACCCTGCACGTTCCTCGAGTTATCAGTCTCAGATGGTACACATGCTTATGACATACTTCCATACCAAAATTTGTGTGCACAGCTCTAAGCGCTCATTAGTTTCAAACAAAAAGTTGAAGTACATGTTTACATGGCCACCATGGTGTTTACAAAGTGCAAAAATGTCATTTACAATGCATATTTTTCAAAGATCTATTACCATACATAATTTAAACACCCTAAAGTCAGGGCTGCTCACTCCCATCTCAATAAAATTGTAGGTCCACTATGCTCTCATTACTGATTGTAATGTGTCGACCTCCAACAGGCAAATATCCATGTCTACTGGTTCACTTTTACTATCTTTTTCAAGCGTAATTTCTTTGTGGCACCCTGTTCAGCCTGATCAATCGATGGCATCTTGCCTTGTACCATAATATGTATGTTGGTGGCAACCCTTACAACTTTATTCTGGAGCTGCCTGAGCTGATATGATGTTTATGATACAAATATACAGATGGTCATTCATAAAAGAAACCACATACATAAGAGAACAAGTAACACATTTGTGGTAAACTTTCTGGGAAGGCTTTGCAGCTTCGTATATGATACATCTGGGCTTGACTGAAATGTCTAGAAAGATTTCACAAAAAGGTGCAAAACCTGAAGAAAGGACACAACATATTCATCAACACAGGGAAAGAGAAGAGGCCGCTGACATTAGTTTATAAAAGATACAGTTCCTGAACAGCAGATTCAAGAAATAAAACCTCTCACAAAGCACTGCTCCAGTTTAAATCACCTAGATGCAAGAAGCAAAAACAGGCTCTTATTTGAATGAAGTAAAGTTACAAATGGGGAATACAACAAAGGCAGCATGACAGGATGCAGAACCTTTTTGGAATTTTTAAGATACAAATGAGTATACAAATTTTTTTTTCTTATCAGAAAATATAATTTAAAATTCTGTTTAACAATTTCATGGATACAAAATGTTAAATGTACCAAAACAACTTGGAAGTAGAAACTCTACAATGAGACTAATTTTGTTGTGTGTGAGTTAAATAAGCCAGGAGACTCCTAGGCTGTTTCAAAAATACTGATCAAAAAAGTATCTTACATGCAGTAAAGCAAAATATAAACATTCACTCTCCAATGGCATGGATGGGCAGACAGGAATATTATGCAAATCACTCTGCGCATAAGGCCAGCACCATTCACTGTGGTAAGTCAAAGGCCACCTCATATACTTAAGACTAAATATAATTTGGATCCCTGACATAATTTACTGGGAGCTGAAATGCAAACTTGACCAGAATTATAATACATTCACAATTAATCTAACCTGTGTATTTCATTATTGGCCTTGGACATCTTCTCAGATCCATCCTCTCCATCAGTGCAATACCCCTCATAGTGTTTCTGGAACACTTCATCACATAGACGTTCCACAAGTACTGTGCATTTCCATTGTAACTTTTCGTCTTGCTTATATGCCTCTGTGTCCCTCAATCTAAACTTCTGCTTCCTACCCTCCTTCGGTTTTGTTAATTTACTTGCTGTGGAACACTCTGAGTCAATATCAGATGATACGGATGAAGAAACTGTATCGCTGCCCCCACGTGATTGCGATTTAGGGCCAATGTAATGCTTTTTTGCAGGTCTTGTACCCTTCAAGGCAGCAACTTCTTGCTTTGTTTTCCTTGAACGTCTCTTTCTTTTTTTCGTATCAGGAATTGTGTCTGAAGAGGAATCTTCATTGTCTGTTGAATATGCAAGCACAGACTGCTGAGCCTTCATACACTCTGCTGTGTACTGTAAAGCATCTGCAGCTCCTTCCTCATTTGTACTGTCTGCTGCTGTATTACCATCAGTTTTTAACATATCTTCCCCACCATCCCTTTCTTCTTGTTCACATTCTGACATATTATCACTCAATTTTAATTTATCCATATCACTACTCCCTTGTTTATCGTCATTTTCCGGTCTCCCTCTCACCTCATCTTTCTTTCCAGTGTCCTCCAGATCTTCACATGTATTTATTCCATTTTTCTCACCATTATTTTCATTACAGTCTGTTATATACTTTTCCATTAGCAGTTCTTTAATATTCCTTACAGCTATAATTGGATGACCTGTAGTAACAGAATCCCCTTTCACATTACCAGGTTCTTCTAAAGAAATGGGTTTATCTTCATTAATTTTGACTTCTCCATCCTCATTTTCTTCTGGATCCCTCTTGATGGCCATCAAATTATCAGCACTGGTTAGGTTTTCATTCTCATTATCATGATCAACGGCATCTGTAAACAGGCATTCTATAGTTTCAGCATCACTATTACTATTATTCTTATCTTCTTCATTGTTAATGCCCTCATCTACTGCAGTAGATGCATCACTTTCATCACCCATACTGCCCTCACCTACTGCAGTCAAAGCGTCGGTGTTATCACCCATACTGCCCTCACCTACTGCAGTCAAAGCGTCAGTGTTATCACCCATACTGCCCTCACCTACTGCAGTCAAAGCGTCAGTGTTATCACCCATACTGCCCTCACCTACTGCAGTCAAAGCGTCAGTGTTATCACCC
>Ga0136643_10013948_pt1 | contig 12045 bp, 7 predicted proteins | sample TergutLab28metaG_FD_96883 | JGI IMG/M metagenome (GOLD analysis project Ga0136643, IMG submission 96883) | Labiotermes labralis P1 segment gut microbial communities from Petit-Saut dam, French Guiana - Lab288 P1 (version 3) (version 3) | ecosystem: Host-associated > Arthropoda: Insects >...
AAGTACTTGCTTTTCGCTAACGGATGCTTTAACCCAGTTACTATCTACGTAGCTAGCCGGACGTTCAGGAAGTTGCTCAAACGTTACCTGTGTTGTTCAGCTCAGCCAGTAGATAACGCAGAAGGTGATGATAAAATTTCATACATAATATTTTAAAAACCAAGTTATCCAGAGTGCGATTTCAGCCAGCCAACTGACTTGTTTACTTCTCCTCCTCACGAAGAATTTACACAACAAAGAAACTGAAATCTTACGCTGTGGAGGTCTGTGACTTAGAAAAATATCCCATTGGAGGACTTCATGGTTTAGTTTGGATGTTTTATAGTTTTATGTAATGTAAACGAACAAAATTCACAGTTTTCAAGTTAATGTTTTAATTAAATTGTTCGTGTATTCTTCTTGTTTCGAACATCATGCGTTCATCAACAGGAAGACCGTTTGTACATGCAGTTCTGTATGTTATGTTTTTTATGAATTTATGTAAGCAGTCCAGCAGGTTGTAGGATGTGCTTCATGCTCACATCTGCTAGACTGCTTAAACAAATGCAAGAAAAACATACAATAAAATACTACACGTAAAACATGGTCTTCCTGTTGATGAACACGTGATGTTCGAAACAAGTACAGTACACGAAGAATTTAATTAAAACATTAATTTGAAAAGTGTGCATTTTGTTGGTTAATATTATATAATTGTATCACAATGCACGGCACGAAAGACATAATGTGGTATATTTTCTAATGCCAGGTGTTCGACCCGAATTTTCTACTGTGATGGAGAAGAAATGGAGGAACAGATAAGTAGCGATTCTCATACCAGAAGTTTTATACAAGTGTCACAACAGATTTACGAAACACGGAAACATGTGTCCAAAGTAAATGTGGACAGCATTGCGTCGGGAGTTAAAGCAGATAACCAACAAATTGATTCATGTGGGTGATTGACTGTAAACATTAATGTACCGTACATAAATTCGTAGTATGGAACTCAGATCTATGACGGCAGAAACTGGGATCATGTAGGGGAACTGTGATTGAGGTACGCCTAACTTGCTTACAGAGTCGCAAACCTGAGTTCCAAATCGTAGATTTTTTATTGTGCTCACTGCCTATTTCCCCTCAGGGAAAAGATACCTTTTAATTACTGAAGATAACTGATCTGGGCGCTCCGGAGGACAGAAAAATCTCTTAACCCTCCAGGTAATCTAGTTACCAGTTTCTCGGTAGTCCAGCCTGTTATTTAGTCACTAAACCGAGTCCGCCATTCCGGTGCTCAAACTGGTGGTACAAAAATATATTACCCTCCGATAAAAAAAAAATATGAAAATATCCTTATATGCGTAATTAAAGTACTTGTCATTAAGATCAATGTGTGCGGGGTTTTTTATACAGACATGGCCTGAAAATACACATAACAGCAAGATAAAGCGCTTTAAGTTGCACAATTCCAGCACTGATTAGCTACGTCTGTTTTACGATCCCATCATGGAACCAAACAAGGTAATGTGGAACTATTGCGGCTCGAATTCCAGTGACGTTAGACTTCATACAAATCCAAAAGGACCATGATCACAGAAGTGCTGTAGGTTTCATAATGCCTAAAGAACAGTACATAGTTAACAGCAGAATGAAAACATCCGTATGGTTAAACACAAGCACAAGTATGGCAATCCTGCTTGAGAAATGTCCTTCTGTCTGTATTTTAGCTGTGTGGCAGCTAAAATACATTCAACTCGATGTTCGCTTGTTGGTCCTTGATAACAAAAACAAGACAGGCACTGTACGTGTAACGTAACGTTGAGGTGCGTCACTGTAACCATTGTTGCAGTGAAGAAGCAATAAGTATTACATATTCTGAGTGTGTGTTTGTAGCCTTAAATACCTAGCGTTAAATTCCGTATGCTCCATATTTTCATATGTGGCCTCTCCGGCTCTATATGTTCTTCCACATTATATCATAAACGGCATGGTTTTAAAAAAAAAAGTTACTGTACAAAAAATATATATTTTGATTTTCTCTACAACTATTGTCTGAAATGTTTATCACTCTACGAAGAATGGAGGGACTTATGATAAAACATCGTATATTGGTCTTCATGTAAGGTACCCATTATTCTTTTCTGATTTCAATGATTGAATTTTCTCGAAAGATTTTCGACGAAGACTCAAATATCGAATTTCATGAAAATCCGTCCAGTAGGAGCCGAGATGTTCCATGCGGAGAGACGGACAGATATGACGAAGCTAATAGTCGCATTACGCAATTTTGGGAACGCGCCTAAAATAAAACCTAACGCGCGGGGCCGCTTCGAATGAGCTCACTAAGTCAAAAATGTCCTTTCGCTAATCCCTGGTGGTCACAACATGAATTATTAAAATCCGGCTACGAAGGGTTAATGCGCAAAACCGTACACTTTAAAATACCACAGCGAAGCAATGCGTCCTGAAGTGGTCCCAAAGGAATAACGCAGCTTGGCATCTCGTTTCAAGGGCAACTGAATTACTCTCGCAGACTCCAGACCTTAAACTTGCCTATGTGTGGGCAGAACAATTATAAAAAAAGAAACCTCGCTGGAATTGGCAGATGCCATTTACGCCTGCAACGTCAAATGTTTCTATCATAAGTGTTTTTGAGTAATTTTACACTGCAAAATATATGCAGAGAAACAAATTCATACCTAAAGCTGTGTACAGGCAACATGTGAAAGGTGAATTTGTCACTGTGGTTAATTAAGCGGTACGCGATAAAGATGTATGGAAGATTGGAGAAATAGCTCCACTTAATCTCGGCACGACATTGAAGTTAGTGGTCAACTTCACGACCCAGCCTCTTCGGCCACGGAGAAAGGGCCCCCTTACCGATTAAAAAGGAGTCGGTCTGAATACGGAGAATGCCCACTACACCTCCTGGAAACCGAAATCCTATTTTACAGTCTGCCTTTCATAGCCTACTGCTTATACTTACTGAGCTGTTTCGACTCTTGAGACCATTATGTACCATACATTGTCTGAAAGGTTACATAATCCCAGTACTTAAACAATGCGAATCAAGTCATTTTTAGTTTTCCATTCGAAGTTGTAGATTGCAAATTTTATATAGCGTCCTGAGGCACTTTTCCACAAGCCGAAAGGTCGTGGGTTCCATTCCCGATGGCGTCATTGGGAATTTTCATCGACTTAATCCTTCCGGCCGCACTGTGGCCCTGGGGTCAACCCAACCTCTAACAGGAATGAGTACCAGGGGCACCCCCAGGAAAGTAAAGACGGCAGATGCGGAGGGCTCACAACCTTACCACTTTCACATGCCGACTTAGAAATTCTGGGAGCCTCAAACTTCTGGAGGCCTAAAGGCCTGCCCAGGCCTGTAATGAGATAGCTTTACCTTTTTTATATAACGTCTATGGTAAAAGAAAATTAAACATGAAAGTGGAACGCAGTGGAAGGATAATGACACGGAAAACCCAAAGTTATCGGACATAAACCGGCACCAGTGCCATTTTGTCCACCATAAATTCCACACCCAATGCCCTGCGAAAGAACCTTGGTCTCTGCTGTGAAAAGTCGGTGACCAACTGCCTGATCCACGGCATGGCCAAAAGGCTAATATCAACCAATAATTGCTTAACATATAAATTGCAATTATTTATAATCAGTTTGATCTAAAGAAGCAAGGGTGATCTGGAAAGAAGCTAAGGTCATGCCTAAACACTGATGAATTGCCTTGTGTGATTTCAAGCTTACGCCACTGTGTGAGATCTTCGCTCTTCTGGGATGTTACGCAGTGTCGACTGGTAGTTAGTTACAGGACTGCTTGAATCTTGAAAATTGGGCCGACAGGTATTCCTGAAACGCCGGTAACCAACTACAAATCCACGCTGTGTATCGTCCCAGGAGTTCAGACATGTCAAGAATTTCCTTGCTTACTAAATTGGGCAGTAAGTCTGCTGTAGTTCGGATGCAGTGTCAATGTAACACGCTCCTTCTCCACCTTTTAAAGACATGCACATTTCTGGAAAGGAACACACTGCACTTGCAGGTAAAATGCGAGAGAGTTCTGTCTTTGTTATCAGTCTTAAACATGTACATTTTATGAGGATGAGAAACCAGCAGACCGGTGAGCCCTCGTTCACACTACCCTGTGGTCCGATGGGGGAGGACAGCTAAGTAAACCATGATAAAGAAATCGTTATAATGTATTTTCTGATGAAATGCGTAAGCATTTAAACCAGTTTTACATCCTAAAAGTACACAATTCATTGGGATATAAATATACTGAGCTTCCTAATGCAATGCATAAGAATCACATATCAACCATGGACATTTAAAATGTACAGTTCATTTGGAAAGCCGATTAGGTTATCAAATGAATGAGCTACAGTCTTATTTCTTCATCATGTATCTAAAGGGATAATTGCCTACAGATTCATTTTGTACATAAAACTGATGTAGGGCAACACCTGTATGTATGTCCACACACACATACATAGGGAGGAAATGAGCTCTGGTCTACACTTCACGGAGCAGAGTCCTTCTTGAGGAGCAAACCGGTGCTCAGCTAGTCAAGAAATTCCCCGCATTTTATGGAACTCGAAGGTTCATTACCGCGTTTACAGGCGCCCGCCACCTGTCCCTATCAGATCTGGTCTAAAAGTATCAAAAACCCTGGCAAGAGAAGATACTGGATGGTGGAGATGGCAAATTAATTGGACCTTTCAAAAGCAGTATCTCTACATAGGTGTTGGTAATGCGTATGTGAAAGAGAAGGAAAAGGTGAAAATGGTCGGCGTCGGGGAAAATGAAAGAAGGGTCTTGCAGCTTCATGCTTGAATGGGATTACATCTGAAGCTACTGTGTTATTTAGTATTTCACAGGACTAGGCACTCTAAAACTACGCACCTTCAGTCCGCCAACTTGCCTTTTAAATCACACAGAAAATTAAAAAAAAAAACATTAGTCCAAGAGAAAGGGTTAACACATAACACATCATTACAATTCCATCAATGATCCTGCACTAATATAAGTCATAGCAGTCTGTGAAGGTTTATAAATTTCTCAAAAACCAGTGGTGAAAAACTGGGTAAAGCAGAAAGATTGATTGACTGATTCACGTAAAATAGCTCGACCAGAAATAGTTATTACCAACGCATACAGGAATCAAAGCGAAATGTTATAAACTTGCATCAAAGTAACACCAACCTTGACATTGACATTCCACACAATACACATACAACGATCATAATGACGAAACTGATTTCTCTAGAAGCAAATGTAGATTCTTGTATGCAACTTTTTTATTGCAACCACCTTGACTTTGTTCTTCTGGGAGTAGGCAATAGTACTTCTGCACAGCAGAAGTTGGTCACACACCTCCAGTTCAACTCATAACTTCCAGGTGCAGTGAGTTACAAAACAACACAAATGCATAATGGTTATATATTAATGCATATTATGTTATAAATACAAATATAACTATATATAATGGAGATTTGCAGTTTGAATTTCCTCCGGAATACTGATACCCTGACATCTCCTGTTGCTCTTCTCAGCAGCTACAAACAAAATCAGGATAGCAGCAGCTACACGAAGAGATAGCGACTGCTTCTTTTCTCAACTTCCACATTAATTGCTTCACAATAATCCTCTCATTGGACAACATATATAACCCACACAGGTGACAGACTATCACTGCTTAGAAACAAATTATTCGTAGGAGCTCTCAGTTATCACACGCCAATATTCCTTCTGCAGAATTTCAAAATATTAGTGAGTGAGACAGACAGACACATATTTTCTTCCATGGCTAGACAGCCCCTGGTTGGTCAAGCCCTCCTCATTGTCGAAGCTTCACGATCACACTCAGACGAATAGTCAATCTGTCGCAGAGACCTCTATCTGACAACACACAACACTTACAAGAAACAGACATCCATGTCCCCGGCAGGATTGGAACCTGCCTTCCCAGCAAGCATGCGGCCGCAGACCCACGCTTCAGACCGCGCGGCCACTGGGTTCAACACACCACACACACACACACACACACACACACACACACATATATATATATATATATATATATATATATATATATGCAATTTTATTTTAAAACGCTGTCAAACGCTACTTTTTTTTAGCATAGATAGACGAAATAGGACTATGAGGAAGGGTGCTGGTGGAATGACAATGGACAGAGCAAAATCGACGATCTCGGCGAAAAACCTGTCTCAGCTCCACACTGTCCACCACAAACCCCGGCATGGAGGCACCTGGAATTGAACCTGGCCATCCGTTGTAAGACGCCGGCCAGTAACGCCCCGTTACGCTGCACAGCCTTCAAACCGTAGGAATTTCAGCCCCAGCTGTCTTATCTTTATTGCTCGAATGAACCAAGAACATCAACCCACTAACCCTCCAATGAAAGGAGCATTTTAAAAGCTTCCTGCATGCGTGTTGTTCGCCCTTACAGAGTAGCAATTCGCGGAATATGCAGAAGTTTTGTTAAAGCTGCGTAGCAGGTGTTGTTCAATTAGTGTCTGTGTGCAGGCTTACAGCTGCGAGCTTGTTGGATCTTCGTTCACAGGCGTTCTAAAAATTCAATTATGCAAAAAAGAAATTTCATTCCTCACATTCACAAGCGAAACATGCTGCAGGTGCAATTTTCATTTCTTCATCGCCATGTGTTTCTGTTACAACCACACTTGCTCATACATACATTTCCTGATGTAAAAAAAATATTTTGTACGGTCTGAAACCGCAAAATCCTTCCTAATTACATAACTGGCACAACACTCCGGGGCCCACTCGAAAGGCAAAGCCTTCTGAAATGTTAACACTGTCAGAGCAGAAATTCTGCCTGCTTTTTAAAATGTCTACATAAACTGTGAAACACAGTCTAACTCCCGCTTTAACCTATTTATTGACTGAAACCCAAATAGCAGCGATGTTACAGGACAGACCGCGCGGATATTATCTCCACACCAATAAAAATTATTCGAACATCTTTAGGTGCAACATCCCCGTTGTGTTATAAGCAGTTAGGGAGGGGGTGGGGTACGTCAAAACACAACTGTCTTGTATCCTACTTTATTATGCTGACGACGACATGTTTCGGCCTCTGTGGGCCATCTTCAGGTCACAAAAATGTATATAGAGGAAAACTATACAGAGTATGATCATATTCTAAACTTTCAACGAGATCTCGTCGCGGGTTGGATTATACATATTGAACTGAAGGTAGCTCTTCTAAGTATAGTAAAAGAATTTGATATATATATATATATATATATATATATATATAATCAAGTAGGAAAACATTATGAAATCACTTGATTTACGCGAATCATGGCCTTCATATTACCAGTTCTTTAGGCCCAAAACCCCAAGCTGCTGGTTAAAAAAAAGTATCGATTCAAGTCTTCTTGGATATAACGCCGTGCAGATTAGTAAATAGTAACAGGCCTTTTGAAGGAGTTCGGTGTCACACTTCTCGTCCTACCCTGGAAGATCCTGCGAATCGTTGCATTTAGCAGTCGACATGGTGTAACATTCCACACGACTTCTATAGACACTACTGCGATAACAGCAAATCTCGCAACAGGAAGCGTCGTTATACGTGTTATGGCAGCAGCATTTGTGCATAGACATTGGAATGAGAGTGAGAAAAATAAGACTGTTCATCTTCCTTTAGCTTTGGAATTCGCCAAAGCACTGCACAGGCGTTTATAACTGCGGCATAGGCAGTGTAGTCTGTAAAGTTTTGGTGCGCAAGGTGCGAAACCACGGCAGCAAAACAAAACCAAGTTTTTACGTATTACGTTTACACGTTTTAAACATAAAAAACTGAAAACATTTTTCCATAGGATCTGTCACTGGGAGGTTGTCAAGTTTAACCACAATAACTGCCACAATCTTCGAAAAGTAGGCTACGTTGCATGTCAGTTCCTTGAAGCTAAATGCAGATAGTCTTAGGTCAGATAACTCCGAATTTAACGTTCAGGTGACCGTGCATCGTGATAAATTCTTATAATAAAACCAAATAGATGCACTAATTTCTCAAACTTATTTTCGGAACAAAACTCTACATGTTTCGGACAGTTCCTCTGTCCATTATCAGGTGTTTTTCACAGTACACACAGCAAACCTGTATGACATATACCATTGCTGTGTGCACAGCGAAAAACACTTGATGATGTACACAGCAACTGTCCGAAACATGTAGAGTTTTGTTCCGAAAATAAGTTTGAGAAATTAGTGCATCTATTTGGTTTCATTATAAGAATAAGATAACTCCCTTTATCCTTTGCGATTAATAGTAACCTACCGCCTTTTGATAGCATCCGACGACATCTGCAGCTGATAACAGCGTCTTTAAATACCTTACGAATGAATCAGTCTGTGGTCTGAATGAGGAGTCGCTCCGTATATTACTTCCAGATTTACGTGGAATATCGCCCTAGCAAGAACGGTGGGTTCTGTTCCAGTTTCTTTGTAGCGGTGTCGCAATAAATCCAACTCTTCCTGTCAGAGTCCCCCCTCCCCCCCCTCCCAAAGAGGGGTTCAGAATCTATAACCCGGAAAGTAATCGAGTCCGATCGAGGTGACGGGAATGGCACTCGACGCTACCAATCCACCGCCTCGATATTCCCCCAGATGCCATCCAGGAAATCCATACACCGTGTCACCAGTAAAGCGGTGTGTGGCTGTGCTAAACGCAATGTTAGTGCACAATTTTTTTCGTAACAATAGTATTAAGATGAAAAAATGAAGACAGATGAGAACTTGAGAAAAGTGAGAAAAGGATCACAGATTTCTGATCGGAAAAATAAAATAAACGTTAACAGAGTAGCTTGTCAAGATGTAGCTCATGTAGATTCCAATTTTGGGCCCTTTCAAACGCAGTGGCTGAGCTTCCGTCTCCACAAAAACAAGGATCATATGAATGATATCAAATTCTTAACGAAAACCCCTTGACACATGACTGTGACGAGTAAAGATATCTTATTAGTCTGGTTTCACTTAAACGATACAGTCTTTAGAATTTTGTTTGATGGTCACCAAATGCAATTAATCAACTTCCTACGAGGGATTCCATTCAGCGGGAAAAGTCCCAAATTGTAGTGACGTGTCGTTCGTACACGACGCGATATAAGTGTTCACTCTGTTCATCAGTAGTGCAGTAACTGCGAATAGACCAAGTTGTCACCAGTAGCGTACCCAGGAATTTTGTTCGGGGAGGGTTCAACAAATTCAGCTGAGGACAGAGGACAGAGAGAACGGATCTGAGGACGGTAGGCCTCTAGTCAGGGGTTCTGTACGCAGCTGTAATTTGGTACAAGAAACTTCATTCCATATAGCAAAATTTTTTTAATTTTTGCTATATTAAGACTATGTGTGATGACAACCAGTTTATTTGTCATTGATAATGTAAAACAATTGCGAATCGACGGTAGTTTTAGAAATTTATTGCCATTTTTCCGAACATCTTGGAGTGTTGGCTTCCTAAATTCAACAATTTTTAACAGTTTTCACAAGCGGGTTGAGTTTGGCACGATTTTGGAGGGCCTTCGGAATTTCGGGGCGGGGGGGTTGAACCCCCCATACCCACCCCTCCTCGGTACGCCACTGGTTGTGACGATATCGATGTTTAGTCTAATGCCGATCAATGGCCAAGGGTTTCAACAGTCGACCTCTGTTTTGCTCCCGGAATAATTTCTAAGATAAGCCTCATGTTCCTTGACCGGAATCGGATTACTTCATAGCTAGGCAGCACCGGATAATATTATTGGCACATCTGAGGTACACAAGTGAATTATCGTGAATGTGTTCACAGTACCGTGAACACATTCAAACCAACAGGCTGCTCCAATCACTGTGCAAAGATCCGTCCACTACAAGTCACACACTGACGAATTTGCGACAGTTCTACTACATACTAAAAGGTAAAGGTAAAGTTTTCCCGTTACAGGCCCGGTGTGGCCCAGAGGTTGGGTAGAGGTATAGCTCTACTCTGCCATGACCGCGGCACTAGAAGTGGGTGAGTGGTCAGCAGCACGCCCCGGCCGCACTTTACCCCCGGGAAAGAGCCGGTACCTTTTGTATAGGAGACTGTGTGGGCCCCAGTGCCGGTCTTGACGGGCGAAAAATCTCGTCCCCACCTGGATTCGATCCCGGACCGTCCATCCCGCAGTAAGTCGCTACACCGAATGAGCTGTCCGGCCCACTCTGCTACATACTGGAGATGATAATGTAAAGGTTAAACGACTGTCCTTTGCAACTCTGCAATCCCTGATGATGGGCCAGTGAGTCCCGAAACATACAGAGTGTGAGGTATTAAAATATTATTGTGATTCGGGAAAACTGTTTGCGTTTGTTGAGTTTATACTGTGGTAGGCTTTCGGTTTGGATTACTGAAGGGTTATTTTGTTCGCCAGCTGAGCCACTGTTAGCTTCTGAACAAGGAATTTGCTCTATGTAGTCAGTCAGTATATAAAATTTTAACTCTTTGAAAACTTCTAACAATGCGCGACGTAACAGCACCGTGTATATCGAACGCACGCCGGCTCGCTGCACTGAATGTACGGCTGGATGCTGCCCTCAGCAGTGGAGCAGACGTACACGTAGCCTACACCGGAGGATATATCGCGTCTCCATAAGCTTGGCAGCAAAACTGAGAGCATATTTCTTGGTCCCTGCAGATGACAGGTGCGCAGACGTTCGGTCAAGCACCAGGGGCTCCTTCAGCCAGCAACTTTTTTTTTTTTTCGCCACTGTTTTCATGTTGGTGACAGGGTGATGTGTGCTCTACGCCCAACCCCTTATAAATCACCACTCCCCTCTAATCGTCGCCTGTCCACTGCTACAGGGTGTCACGTTGCAGCAGACTGTGTACATATACAGCAAGGTAAAAGCTTAATTTTTTTAGTGTCAGTACTAAAGGGTACGAAAATTCTACTGTGATAATTTAAGATGAAGCAGGAAAGCGGGGCCTTTTGTGCTTCCAGCGGTGAGTGAGAGACAATAAACATGCAAAAATAATAAATGTTATGAGTGTAATAATATAAACAACCAACTAGATGCAACAATAACAATTTATTAATGATTTCAATCAGCTCAACATGTTTCAGGTGATAATTTCGCCCGAAACATGTTGAGCTGATTGAAATCACTAATAAATTGCTATTGTTGCATCTAGTTGGTTGTTTATATTATTATATCAGCGATGCAGGTCATACAAACATCAAATGTTATAAATGTGTTACGAAGAACATATATTTGAATCCTTCTTTACATTTCAATTACATACAAGGCCTATGTCTCCAGTCTGTGCCATGACTCAGGCCTTATCCGCCGGCCTCTAATCGCAGAAAACCGGATTCAATCCCGAACAAGTTTATGTGGGATTTGTGGTGGACACCCGGATTCAATCCCGAACAAGTTTATGTGGGATTTGTGGTGGACACAGTGGCAACAAGACACAATCTTCTATCCGAGTATCTTGGTTTCTCCTGATTGCATTATCCCATGAATGCTCCATACTCATTTGTTTATCACCGACGCAACTTAATCTGAGCAACTGACAGTGTCGTTCAATAACACAATTAAAAAATATAAGTAACCTATTTTAGTGGGTTTAGTTCCCGCCATACCACACCACAGCGCCTTCCTCAGACGCCTATAAAGACTCCTCATTCATGTAATTGATAAACCGTGGTAAATATATGTATATTACCGTCTAAAACACAACATATGTACATCAACACAGTGATGAAATATCAATTACATCAGGGCTACACGTTTCGGCCGTAAAACAGCCATCATCAGGCCAATGCAGAACATATACACGGTACAATACAAGTGTGCAATAAAAAAATCAGTCCCATTACAGGCCTGAAGTGGCCCACAGGGTTCCAAGAAGTTAAGGTTCCCAGATTTCGTGACAACGGCACAGGATGGTGGTAGGTTGTCAGCCTTACGCACCGGCCACCTTCACCCCCAGGAAATACTCCTGGTACTCATTTCTGTTAGAGGCTGAGTCGACCCCAGGGCCAT
>Ga0136643_10013951_pt1 | contig 12045 bp, 6 predicted proteins | sample TergutLab28metaG_FD_96883 | JGI IMG/M metagenome (GOLD analysis project Ga0136643, IMG submission 96883) | Labiotermes labralis P1 segment gut microbial communities from Petit-Saut dam, French Guiana - Lab288 P1 (version 3) (version 3) | ecosystem: Host-associated > Arthropoda: Insects >...
AACAGGCCAAAGCCCTCAGTGGGCTATAGTGCCAATTGAAGAAGATATATATATATATATATATATATATATATATATACATACATACATACATACAGGAAAATCTCAAGAAAATAGAACAGTTAAATGATCTATGGTCCCAGAAATGTATGCAGGATTTTGATGGGGAAACCTGAAGGAAAGAAGCCAGTTGCAAGACCTAGACGAAAATGAAAGGAAAATAAAATTGGATCTGTAAAAAATAAGATGGAATGGTGCGGTCTGGATTCATCTGGCTAAAGACAAGGGCCAGATCCGAGGTTTTGTGAATATGGTAATGCATCATCAGGTTCCATGAATTTCGGGAATTGCTTAACTAAATGAAAAACTGTTCGTTTTTCAATAAGAACTCTGCATCATATATAATTTTAGGTAAGAATATAACAATAAGCTGATTATGGCATTCTGGGATATGACGTCGTGACTTTTGGTAAATGGGTATCCATACACACCATACTGAACTACACTGCTTCAGATCAAACATGGCCCATACTTGTGACACACACAGCAGTGAGAAACTCAAACATGACATGAAATGTGCAATTAGGACAGAAGCCTTTGCACTGCACTTGAACTGCCAGAGATTTACTGTAATTGTTCTTCGAAATTGCTAGATGTACTCAATAATTATAAATTTCCAGAGGATATTTTTTACCGTGCAACGTGTATTGGTAGCTTATTTCACGTTGATACATCAATTTATTTGTTCATTTCTGTGTAATAAAAAACAATTATGGATAATATTTTGAACAAACGTAAAAAAAATTTCTTGGTCTCTTTTATAGTATTACCCCAAAATGTGGCTACAATGACTGATGGTTCTTACGAAATATCTCAGCCAAAGTAATCTACTTTCGGATCAAGGAGGGAAATTTGGACCTCCAAAATATAAAGCATGGGTGTAAAATTTAGTTAGCATGTAAAACCTTAGTTGTTTCGTATTGTAGTCGATGGCGAATGCTCAAGGTGCGTAGTTTCCCGTGCCTGGCATTCATAATGGACAAACCTGAGCTGCAATGTTTATCAAGGATATCAGTCTCCCACAGCGCCAAGTGTTCTTTGACAAGTTGATAGATACACAGTTGGCCAAGACGTTGCCTTCTTTCTCGGAACCCAAAGTTTCATTACGTATCCTTTCCCAGAACTCCGCTATTGGAACCTACCCTGAACCAACCCAGCCCTGCTAAGATTTTCAACGTTTTTCGCTGTAATAAATTAGATATTTTCTCTTCTAGACGGTATATTCCTCAGAGAATTTTCAACCAAAACATATGTCCATTTCTCATTATTGTGACTCAAGCAACATGTCTCCAGTTTACAGGTAGCTTACCATCACAAATAATTTGAGATTGTTAGGGAAATATGAGTGAACTAACAAGAATCCGTTTAAATATGGTGCACTAAAAGAAATTGTCTTCAATGTAAGGGCGAATAATTATTTAAGGCTTAATTCATAACAGACAATACAGTGTGAAAGACAAAAAATTAAAAGTGAATACAAGGGAACTGGAATTGGAGAGCCGTAAACTACTCTAAGACACAAGATACAATTGCACACAATTCTGAACCGTGCACTATAACAAACTCGTGTTAAGGCAATACCTAAGTGTTTCGTATAAAGACCTTGTCAATTTCTGAGGTTATAAAGCGTTGACAGTACCTGAAAGAAATATCAGTACAGAGGAAAAAACCGAAGTGCTCGGAAAGAAAGCTGTACCAGTACCAAAGTGTCCTTCACAAATTCCACATGGAGTGTCCTGGAGCCTCCACACTGGCAGACCTATCGACGAATAACCCGCCTAAACCATGGCACGACACAGTAGCGTCAATTAAAAAGTAACCATGTCAGAGCTGAGGCGGTAACTGTGAAGTTTACTGTCGTTTAGAATGTGACGCCTTGTAGTAAGGCACTTAAGTGTTAACGATCCTCGGGCGGTAACGTTTACAAAACTTAATAACGCCTAAGTCAGGCTAATGTTTTCGTAACTCCTAGTATAGAGGGCAATATGGAATGTATTCCAAGACAGCTGGCTTGCCGATCCGATCCGTCCCTTCTTTCAAACCGACCAGAAAGACCCTGACCTCAATAGACCAACAGAAGGTATACAATTACACATGCCAGCTCCAGCTACTCACTGAGGAAGATGATTTACAACTTTCAAAAATTTTCCAAAGAAAATTCGAGTCTTTTCAAAGGCATATATTTTGCCAGGAATTTTCGAAAAGAACAGTTTGAAAAGCAGAAAAGAAGCATAACAGCGTCTAAATTTCACTGAAAGGGTATTAAAAAGAGTCGTCTCTACCCTGATGAAGGAAACAGCAGGATTCTGCTGTCCACCCCTTAGGCTAGTCATTAAAGCTGCGAGCATTTAAGTAGCTAGCAACAATGATTTTTCTCCTACGTAGGAACGTGGGTCACTGGCAAGGGTAAGCTGGCTGGAGAATGTGCGGTACCTGACCGTTTCGTATGGAGGCCATGTTTACATAGCTCAGGCGGTTAGTAGCCAACCTCTCACCGAGGAGGCTTGGGTTCAATTCCATTCCAGTCAATGTTGAGTTTGTGGTGGACAAAGTGGTACTGCAATATTCCATCACAGACGCTACACAATCGACGTCGTTAAATAAAACATTTAAAAGGGAAAAAAAAACATGGAGCTTCATCAGCATCTCCTCTCATGTTAAGCGGCAGAATGCCATTAAAGTAAATGAGTCATCTCTTCAAGCGCACCCACATTCGTGGACCGAGAGTAATCGAGCAAGTGTTCGGAAATGTAGTACTTGCTACACAAAGTGAAAGCGGTCCATAGTTACTCAGCTGAAGTTCATTTCAACATCGGTATGTCCATAATGTCAGGGACATGGCCAGTTGAAAATAAATAACGATTAGTTTCAATGCTATAAACCCATTACCGTGGCGACCGGCGACACACATCTGACTGTGCGTAACCACTGTCATTGCTGTGATGTAAAAGCCGTTCGTGGTGTACGATGCGTCGTCGCCATAGGTGGTTGCTCACTCACTGTAACGCGAGGCTTGCGTATGAGCGGACAACGCAGAAATCACCAGGAGAAAGAAGTGTCAGAAGTATTACTGTCGCGGCCAAAAGGAAGCCTTGTTTGATGACCGTACATGTGAAAGAATTTCAAACAAAATATTTAACGGAACGGTGAAATCACAAGTCGTAAGCATTTTGGGCGTGGAGGTAAGGCTCCAAGCAATTCGTCACTTCCGTACTCGGTGTTTTAAATTTATTTACCGCTAATCATCACCTGTAGACTTCACACATCATCAAATGATGTGAAAAGATGTAAAGAAAGAGAAGCTACGAATTTCGAAGGGGTCAGTGATGGTCGGTCTGCAGGACACTGTGCTTGCCGCTGTGTGGCCAGAATGAGTGAAATGCTAGACAGAACGCGATCATGTTAGCCGTACCCTGCCTTTCCTGTTTGGTTCTTGCAGTAGCTCGAATGATGTCATTAATGAACAAGAAACTGGAAATTGTGTAGATGGAAGCGGTCGTGATTCAATTTAATACATCACATCTGTATCTGCATAGAAAGACCGAGGAAAACCACGAAAACCCTCAGTGAGGACAATGTGTCCTGGCCCAGATTTGAACTGGGCACCTCCCGAATGCAACTGACACTGTACCTAAGAAATGCTATTAGCAAGCATCCTTTCAAAACTGAGTCGTCAGTGATACTGCTAACAAAAATTTGGAATTTTAAAATTCTGTTCCGGTAACAACATTTAAAATTCGCAGGGATGGTGCTTTAAATATGGGTTTTTGACACCAAGGGATACAGTCCGTGTTTCGGATATTTTTCGTCAAAACTGAAATGTCCTCGGGAGACAGATACTGCAGCAGATACGAATATCCAACAAAGAATAGGAGAAATCTTTTAAGCTTGCAGTAAGGCAACAATGGAAAATACGGAACAGGAGTAAAAAAAAAAAAAGAGGAGAGGGTATTGCGATGTGATGAAAACAGATCTAGAACAATCAGAAGAAGAAGAAGAAGAAGAAGAAGAAGAAGAAGAAAAGGGAGTAATAAATATAAATTCGAATGCATACAGAGGAGAATAAGCGAGAGGACGTGATGCGTAAAGAGAAGAAATAAGGAATGAAGAAAAGACAGTATAGGAGGAGGAATAGGAGAATCAATATGAAGAAAAAGAAATGTAGAAGAGAAAGAAATGTAGAAATGGAAGAAGGAAATAAGACAGTAATAAAAACGGGAAAAGAAACAGTAAAAGCAGATGGTTGATGAGATGAAGACAGAATATGTAATCAGGTACGAAAGCGGTAAGAAGAGAAAATAGTAATATACCGTGCTGCTGGATGTCAGAAAAAGAGGGTTCAGCCGAAAATGATAACAAATGGGAATACGAGATAGGTGAAAGAGAAGAGGAAGATGAGAGGAGATTAAAATGAAGAGTAGTTGAATCACAAAAATAGCAAAGATAGAAATATTCATGACACATGCCACTACATGCTTCTCATGTAGCCCTCCCGACTTAAATCTAGTAGTAACCAATTTCATGTTTTGTTTACATGTAAAATAACCACTGCCACCGGTTTAACAACCCAATTACAGTAAATAAATAAATATATTATTATTATTATTATTTAATAGGTGGAAAAGCGAAATAATAGCTCGGTTATGCATGGTAGCATCTGGATAAGCAGAAAATCTAGGAATTGGATTTTTCTTTGAAAATATGCTACATTGGCAGTCTGAAGTTCTGCTGTTACTGTTTACAGTACGTACCCGCGTCTAAACCTTTCGACTACGCCTGATTAGAAGTTCTAGAAGCCATAACTGTACTGTACCTGATCCGATAACCGGTAGTTTCAAGGTAAGTTAGTTCTGCAGAATTCTCGACAAATTTCCCCGAAGGGCCAAGCCGATCCGGATAATTGGCGATCTGGATAACCAGCATTCGGATAAGTGGAGTTCTGATGTACTAACACCGAACCAAGTGATGTCCCGCACGATTACTTGAATGTTTACCGTTGCATCATCATCATCATCATAATGACATGTGGGGTGCCGTAAGCCTCACACACATCACAGCATACCTCATTTCATGCAAGTGTTTACGCAGTCGACGTCAATTAAATGTCGCCCCTCTTAAAATACCAGACACGTGTTACTGGCATGGCTGAGAACGTTTTATTCCTTCTTAATCGGATTACTCCGCGTTTTTCTCAGAACGCAGCCTGTGTACATAATTATTCTTAATCATAAATGTGTAGGAAGATATTAAACACTGCGATATTAGATCCATTGTCTGCTCGGCTGTCTGTATACGATTCGCGGACCACCGTTGGGATAGGTCAGATGAAATTCTCATCCATTTTAGCGTGCCAAAGTCCAGCGGAAGCGATCATACTGTTGGACAGTAGACAGAAGTGGTCCCGGGTGAGGGCTCCGGAAGTGTTTGGAGAAGGCCAAATAACACGGAGGATGGTCGATCTGCGGATAGTTGGAATATTTCTTGAAGATGGCAAAATACTTACATATTCTGACCGACTGCATACGGAACGCACTGTCCAAGAATCCAGTAAATATGGAAGAAAGTTCATTCCTTATGTTGTCTGTCATACGACAGGTCCATAGCCTCTTCAAAAGCGAGTTCTTCACAGAGTGCTATATATTGCTTCCTCTTTAAATTGACAGTATCTTCTCTTTTCCCTAAGGTCACCGAGTAGCTGCTTAAGTTTTCTTGTGCTTCTTCCCGTCACTTCTATCCTTCCCTCTACTTTTCCTTCAATAACGCCTGTTAGAAGGCAGTTTCTAAGCAAGACATGAACAATCCAGGTAGCCATCCCACTTTTTATTTTTTGTAGGATATTCCTCTCCTCCTTGACTCTTTGCAATACTTCTACATTTCTTACACGATCGGAACATCTGATCTTATCCATCCTATCAGAAGGAGTCTTAAGATACGATCAACCCGTAGGACAGTCAAGGGAGCCGGTATAGTTCAGTCTCTTTAGTGACTAGGCAACGATCTCCACAACCAGGAACTTGGGTTCCCAATAGGGTATAGATTTTTCTCGTCACTGAGTCCAGGCAGACTGACCCACACAACCTCCTATCTACTGTGTAATGGGTTAAAGCGGTCGTAGCAAAAAGCTGACGATACCTCGAAATTGTGCCAAGATTAAACACGCGTGGTCCTATCTATGTATTCATTCTGCAGTAAGTCTTGTTGGTTTGGTACTGTATGAAACACAGGGAAAATGTTACTTTCACAGGGCAATAATCTTTTAATATATGGTAAAGATTACACAAACACCGACGATTCTAGCACGTACAAATGATATAGAAAAGAGACAAGAAACGAAAGGAGGCAAGAAGGAAAGCAAGAAAGACGGGTCAAAACATTTCTGTTTTTGGTCAGCAAATTACTTGACTCGCGGTATGGTCTTAATCCTGGATGCACTACAAGTGAAGAGTACTGTAAACTAAACCAAATTCTGTCACCAGGACATGAAGTTAACAATTTCATTTCGCAATAAATAGTAACAAAATACATGAAAATAAGAGTAAGAATTGATAGAAGGATGAAAAAGTATAATGAGGAACATCACAATTTGTAAATCTGATGTGTGGTTGACCGTGCATCGTAATTCAGTTTGCTACGAACTCCTCAATGGACACACTACCTGCTAACCGGTACTGACAGCCTTCCTGCAGCCACGGCACAACACCAACACGTGGCGATAACACTAATCAGTCGTCAGCTCCTGATGATGGGCACATGGTTGCCCGAAACATGTTGAGCAACTTGTAAAGGAGAAATAAAGGATGACACAAAAGTCACATCTAATTGGTTTCTTATCCACACATCACAATTTGTATTCCTCGCCATATATTTTCTGGATAACCAAATCAATGTGGGTAAGGTGGGCGGGTCATCTTGCACGCATGCTTGAGGAGACACGACTAACTAGATCATATGCCTGTTATGGGGAATAAAAATATTGAAATGGACCGTAAGAAAATAGAATGACGATGTGGATTTGGTTTGTCTGGGTCGGTGATCCTCAGAATCGCACCCAATTAAGGTACAAGCGCTAGATCGAAAACCGGGGGCTCGCATTCTGAAATTGCCATCGACTGTTTGGACCGCTGAGCCACGCCCCATTGATTCTTGTGGGAGACATTGAGCATACAGTTCCTTACAACAAGCGTAAATTCATATAACTGAATGTATATTAATAAAACACAATGTACAAATACTAACAAAAGCAGTTACAAACAACAATAAGGAATTACAAGCACGGCCATAACAAAACCTTACGATCCGTGATGATGGTGAGCATTTATAAGCAAGGTATCAGTGCTTAAAGTAATAACAAAACATAATAGTTTGAATGATGTACATCAAGAATTGTCACAACAAAACGTACAGACTTGACTAGACACAAATCAATCAGAGAACACAAACCCAAAATGCGGGAAGCTGCCATCCTCTCCCCGTACTCCATCCCCACCTCAGCTCATCGATCTATCAGGTAACTATGCTAGGCCGACGTCCGGTGTGCCAAAATACAAGAACGAAACTGAAATTTAAAATCTCCCAAAACCAAACCAGTTTTACCTCCTTGGCATACGCCGGGCGTCAGCGTAATCCCTACCGGGAATCCGGGCAGCAATCTCCCCCACAGGCCGGCCAACCAAACCAAAAGACGACTACTCATAGCGGAGTCCAAACAGCGAGTAACAAACCACGACCCCCGAATCCACCAAGAAAGCTCGGAGAGCTCTCACCCTCGCCGTTCACTACCCCAAAAGTAGCCAATCGCCAGCCGATTGCCATATATGGAAAGGAGAGAAAGGTGTTTGTCCTCTTCCGATATTGTGGTTACTTCCGCGTAGCAACGGATCTTGAGCCAGCCTAAAGACAGTCGGCTCATCGGATAGGGGTCGATGGTGGCTTCTTTTTGAACAGACGAATGAAATTTTCTGAGTCCTGACTAGCTAAGCAACTGTTAACTTCTCATGTGGCGGTTTGCTCAATGGAGATAGTCGTTGAATAAAAAGACACAAATGTATCTGTGGTAAGTACTGTATCAACAATTAGTGCTTGCAAATATCCCAGAATTTGGAACTTCGCTACTGGGTGAAAGTGAGTGCAATAGTTTAACTCAATGGCTCTGTGCTTCCGACTTAAAAATGAGGAAAGCATGTTGGCTGCTCATTTGACTGTGGTTAGGAGGGTCCCACAGTCAATGTAGACTTGCAGGCAAACCCACCAGGTATCAAATCCTGACCTTCCAGCTCGTAATCAAGCAACGCAGTCGATGCTCAATTATAACAGATAATACGCAAACATAAAGTAGCAAGCCCATATCCATCCAAATTGACTCGTCGTCATTTTAAAATAATGAACAATATAGGGATGAGTGATGTTTTCTCTTAAAGAGGTTAAGAAAATGTGACGAAATACTGAGCAATGACTATAGAACGCAAGATATCCATTACGTACACACTCATGGAAGGAGCCTTCCAGCAGTGCACATATCACCGTGTTCCTGGTCCCTGTCTGCAGCCAGATTAATCCACACCACACCTTCCCACCTTGTTTATGGTCTATTTCATATCACAGTCTCATCCACGCTTACGTCTTCCAAGTGTTCCCTTCCCTGCAGGCAGTCTGACCAAAATGTGTACGTTTCGCAAACTGCCCTCAACCACGCATCCATTTTGGTTTCATAAGCCTCAGATTTTTAAAAAAGGGCTACAAATTATGAAGTTCTTCATTGTACAGTTAGCCCCAGTTTATGTTAGCTCCAGACATTCTTATTACTTTGAACACTACCGACCTCTGATGGTCCTTTAAAGCTGGGTGTCCAACCAGCGGCCACATTTGTAAATTTTATTAAAGGCACACAATTACACAATAATGTAGGCGGTTAGGTGTACCACTTATTGCGATTTTTACATGTGCGGCCCGCGAAACAGCCAACAGTAACGGTTGTGGCACTTTGACAGAAAAGGTTGAAGCCCCTGCTTTAAAGTGAGAGACCTAATATGGCATGTATACTGAAGCAAGCACGCCTTTGGTTCGGGTTGTAACGCGCAGAAGAGAGGTCCCGAACCAAGGACGGGCGTGATCCTGTGGTTCAATTCGATGTTGTTTGAAGGGATACGTAAACAAATTCCGACCGCTCGCTATGCATGTTTGCAGAGCGACACGAATCTCTGTACAGACGTCGCAGTACGTGCAGGTTCCAAATAATCTCCTCTGTGTCACTGGACAGTGTGTCGCTGTCTGATCACACAGCGAAAATACAAATGCAAGACGCTGTATGTCCTTACGTAACCATGACATAGCAAAACAGACGGCGAGATATTCAAACTTGTGACGTCAAAATATAGCATTCTTTATGAACATTTATATTTGTTTCATGTGCATGAAAACCTAGAGATTAAAAATACGTAACTATCATCTTAAGATCCCAGTTTTTTGGGGGACATGATACTATGCGTTTTCGTAGACACCTACAAATGTTTCGGGGAGGCTGTTGTCTCCACATTCAGAACAGAAGATTGCGGTAGGTAAGGTAAAAATATTAACTTTTCCTGTCTACACCATGAAAGCATATACGGTCCAAGAGAAATAGAGGTATAGCTCTACTCATTCGTACCCTCGGCACTAGATGAAGGCTAATGGTTAACTTCATGCCTCGGCCGCTATGCCCGGGAAAGTATCGCGGTACCCAATGAATAGGAAGGATCTAAAATACTGTAATTTGGCTTACAGATCTGCATTGGTTGTTCTCTCGTCTAAGGGAAGAAGAAGGATTAAAAACATTTCGCCATTTCGGTGCTGAGGTAAACGTCTGGATGTCAGACAGAGGCAGTTATTTCTAGGACAGGCCATGAAGACCCGCAGGAAGAGCACAAATATAGCTCTTAGATTTCTTTAACCTCGGCACTATATGGCGATGGATAGCCAACCCCACGCCCCGAAGGCAGATGCAGTGCCGCTACGAAATTGCGAGAATAAACAGCATGGAAAGGAAAGCTAGGCCGCCTGGTTGGGGAGGGCGTCCGCAAAACTTCCTGACGCTTGATTTCCCATTCGGCGTTGGGGAGTTAGTTTTCGGATTTCTGGCAATCTCACTTGCTACACAGAAGACTGCTAACAGCATCTCAGGCATTTAAGACTGTGGGAATGTAAAGATTTTCACAGCTGTGTACTTGAGGACTTTGTTAAAGAGTCTAGATCCTAGCAGGTGAGGATACTACGAGTACATTCATTCAAAATTTCGGACAGGTTTGCCCTACGACGCACCGTCATTTCTCATAAGAACGACATCCTAAGTTTCAGTCATAGCAATAATCTATTTAAAATTGTACTTTTTGAACTCGTATTATCTTATGCATAGCCGGCGGGTGTTTGAGACAATTAACACAAAAAGGAAGAATATAGTTTTGGGGAGGGTTGGAGGCTATTGCCGCAGCAAGGAGTCAGAAAATAAAAGCCCCTTTGCTTGGCATCCAAACTAATTGTCTTGCCCTCAGATTTTAAAAACTGCGAACACTGTTACACAAAGTACCACTGCCACAAAAACTGGAATACCTTTATAGAGTTTTCTTGTTAATTGTCGAGTATTATGAGGAGTGAACAATTTATATAAGATAACACATGTGGTGACTGTAGCAAAAGCTTGGGACAGACTATAAATTAGTGCGAGATCTTGATCAAAAAAGCCGGAATCCGCGCGTTATATCCTCGTACCTCGACACTAAAGGGACGTCAGTAGTGAGCTTCACGCTCCGATCGCATTACTCCCTGGTGGAAGATCACTCCGTACCAACTCAATATGAAGCTCAGAACAGGTACGGACTTAGTGATGACGAGAAAAATCTCAACACATAGCCAGTCACTTTAAAGAGCGGTACTGACTCCTTAGGAAATGAAAAATTGCTGACGAACATCTGCTGCCAGCTCTGTCCGGTATCCACTGCGACCACCCTCCTTGTCGGGAGGAAACAGGACTCCAGTAAGTGAGGGCTTTACATAACGGCTTCTCCGGGACGGGCTGAATGAAACACAGCCTTCTTCCCTGAATGTGTCTACAAGTGCGGCTGTGGTTGTTGAATGCAACGTGTAACTAATTTTAATCTAAAATATTTATAAGAATGCGGGTATAATTTAAGACAAGAAACCATGAAATAAGCTTCCTGAAGAGAGCAAGACACAGTTGGTACCAATAAACTGAATCTGAGACGATAAACTTTTCTGAAATGTTTCGTAGTAGGAACAATTGTACACTATTTAATCGAACAAATTGCAAAAATCCGTAATAAGCAATCATTTATCACTTACGTCCCGCAGCAAAGATAAGACAAAAATATAATACTTAGAATTGTAAAAACTATTTAACCGAGTTGCCAATCCCAGTGGCCGCGCGGTCTAAGGCGTGGATCTGCGGCCGCTCTCTTGCTGGGATTGCGGGTTCGAATGTCTGCGGGAGAATGGATGTGAGTGTTGTGTGTTGTCAGGTAGAGGTCTCTGTGTCGGGCTGATCACTCGTCAGGAGGAGTCCTACCGAGTGTGATGCGTCGTTGAGTGTGATCGTGAAGCTTCGATGATGACGAGGCCGTGGGCCGCCAGGGGGTGTTGCGAAATGAAAAAAAAAAATAATAGTAGCTGACACGTCCTAAACGTGTTACCAGTTTTAATTAAAGATAGTGTACGTAGTGTATGTAGTGTATGTAACTATGCACTCACATCGTTGACCGAATTTGCTGTACTTGTACACCTTTGTATAAACCTCCCTAACAATGACCTTGTAAAGGCCGAAACGTGTAGGAGGGCCATAAGTGAAAATTATTATTTATCATTAATCGTGCAACTTACTTACTTACTCCATGGTGCAGAGTCTTTCTTGAGAAGCTAACTGGTTTGCAGCTAGTTAAGAAATTCCCCGCATTTCACGGAACCCGAAGGTTCATTACCGCACTCACAAGCGTCCGCCAC
>Ga0136643_10013952_pt1 | contig 12045 bp, 9 predicted proteins | sample TergutLab28metaG_FD_96883 | JGI IMG/M metagenome (GOLD analysis project Ga0136643, IMG submission 96883) | Labiotermes labralis P1 segment gut microbial communities from Petit-Saut dam, French Guiana - Lab288 P1 (version 3) (version 3) | ecosystem: Host-associated > Arthropoda: Insects >...
TGAACCTTTGTGTGACGGTAGAGGGAAGTCCACGGGTCAATGCCCTACCCTCCTCTTCGTCATCGACGTGGCCAGAAATGAGTAATAAAAGCAATCCGGTTTCTTTATTGCCACACCTCGTATTACAACAGCAACATAACAAAACAGGCAATGTCCATATAATGTAACACTGAGGCACATTCACGCAACCATTGTTACAGTCAAAAATCAGTAAGTATTACATATCTGAGGGTGCATTTGTAGCCTTAATTACCCAGCATGCAATGCACATGTGCCATATTGTCATCTGTGGCCTACGCGGCTCTACTATATTTTTCCACACTATCTCATAAATGACATAATTTTCAAAAACAAGTTACTGAACATGAAATGGGTGTTTCGATATTCTCTGTAAGTCTTGTCTGAAATATTTCTCATTCTAAGAAGAACGGAGTAAGATATGATAAATAATGCATGTTGGTCTTCATGTAAAATACCCATTATTCTTGTCGGATTTTAATGAAACTTGAACGTTCTGGGCAGATTTTCGAGGAAAAAAAGCTCAAAATATCAAATTCCATGAAAATCTATCCAGTGGGAGCCAAGTTGTTCCGTGCAGGTGGGCAGGCAGATGGACAGACAAACATGACAAAGCTAAGAGTCGCTTTTCATGATTTTGTGCACATGCCTAAAAATTGGGAAGTGCACAGTATTAACAAGAACATGGGCCTGTACACGCAATTAAAAACAGGTAACATAACGCATTTTGTCACTTCTGTATTTTCTCGAAGAGGATGCTGGAAATGAAATTGCAGCCAAGTGTAAGATGAGAACAGTTGAGTGTTGTAGACTGAATTCATTATATATCATTCCAACTAGCTGCACTTTTGTGACAAACAAAATATATGTAGGTAAGTCAATAAGTGAGTTACAAATCCAAGTTGCAACCTATGTTTTTGAATCAAGTGTAGGAAACTGTCACCGCTAGATGGCAGCACTATCTAGTTTTATTGTTATGCACAACGATTGGTATGCACATGACTGTAAATATGGAGCAGCTGTTACAAAATGGTGGCACCCCTGAATATGTGCACCATGACAGAACAATGTGGCGTTGTGCGGTTTTTGTGGGCAAAAGATATGGCAGCAAAGGATAGCCACAAAGAAATGTTGCCCATGTATGGTGAACATTGCCTGTCACGTCAAGCAGCCCTTAAGTGGGTGCAGAAGTACTCGGACAGGTGGACAAGTATCGAAGACGAACATCAAGTCATTCAGCTGGTGGAGATCGCCACGCCGACAATGTTGCAGCATGCTGAAGACATCATCCGAGCAGACAGGAGGGTCACCATCGCTGCTGCAGCCACCACTCTTGGTTGTTCACATGGCCAGGCTTACAACATGATGCATGAGTGGCTAGGCTTCCATAAAGTGTGCTCCCGCTGGATGCCACGCCAGCTGACATCACAACACACAAGCCAGAGAATGGGCTTGTCACTGCAGCATCTCAAGCGCTACCAGGACGAAGGGAATGACATGCTTTCCCGGATCATCACTGGTGATGAGTCTTGGGTGCACCATTATGAGCCCAAGATGAAGCATGCCTCCATGCAGTGAAAACATCCCACGTCCCCAGTGCACAAGAAGTTTAAGTTGACACCATCGGCTGGGAAAATCATGTTGACGGTGTTCCGGGATTGCCAAGGCGTACTGCTCATCGAATTCCAGCAACATGACCACACTATTACGTCTGCCTCGTACTGCATGATCCTGACGAAACTTCGTGGCGCCATTTGCCGGAAGCAACCAGGCCTCTTCACTAAAGGGATGACGCTGCTGCATGACAATGCCCGTCCTCATAGTGCCAATCAGACCACAGTAACACCGAGGTCATTCAAGTGGGAAGTCCTCCAACATCCACCTTACAGGCCGGACCTCACCATGAGTGATTTCCACCTGTTTGGCCCTCTAAAACAACGTCTTTCAGGGGAACACTTTCCTGACGATGATGCAGTTCAAAGAGCAGTGAGCGCATGGTTCTGGCAGCAACCACAGGAATTTTATGCTGCAGGTTTCCAGGGACATGTGAAACGGTTAGACAAGTGTTTAAATTTGTATGGAGATTACATTGAAAAATAAATGTTGTTTGTGTGTCACAAACCCCATTCATTACTCTTCAATCACAATTTGTAACTTACTTATTGACTTTCCCTCGTACATTGTAATATTTTGTAATTTACAACCCCCTACATATTTCTGCTTGTTTAAGCTGAAGTGCAAGGGAATATAAACTATAACACAGTGCAATATATATTACATTTGTCACAAAAGTTCAATTAGCTGGAATCATACATAATAAATAAGTCTAATGCAAGGAATATGTATAATATAAAACTATAAATGGAAAATTGAATTTTCTTTTGTACTATACACATGGTGCCTGTTTAAACGGGAAGTTACCGGAAGTGCTCCAAAGACAGAGAAGGAAGTCTTCAGAAGACAATAGGAAATTATTTTAACAGCTTCCATAAACTCCAAGATACTGAAGCTACAACAGGTACACCAATTTAGCAGGCCAGTTGCTTCATTTCCTGCCTTCCTACCCATTTACTCAGTATTTTCTGCCTTCATCAGAGCACACCCTGCCATATTTTAAAATAATCCATCACTGAACCTAAAGTGATCATGCAAAAACCTGGACAAAACACACACAAAATTAGATAACTGAAATGGACAAACAATCTCACCCACCCTGCTGCATTCAGCTTGCAATCTTGTCCTTTACTGATGAAGCCCTTATAGTACACAATTTGATTTAAAAAAATTATTGGCTTTCATACTGCACAAGAGTTTTGAAGATTCCATGGAATCATATGTAAATTTGGAATGTCATGTGGAATTTGAGGTACTCACAGCAAACATACTCATCCAAGATGTTACGTTGTGACAAATGGTTAAGTACATGCCATGTTACAAAAGAGCATGATGTACCTAGCAGACTTAATTGCCAGGCCCTGAAGTTGAAGATGGCATGCCCCTCCAACATCTCAGCAACTATTTACTAGCTCACACAGAGTACATCCCAGAAGAATTTGATCTTTAGTAATCTCTTTACACCTTGTTCTTTCATCTTTAAATCAAACAGTATATTTCAATTTTAAAAATAAATAAGCTCCATCACGTGTAATTCATGTCCAATTTATAGCTAAATAAAACCACTTCCAACCAACAGTTATATGACATTCATTGTCCAGAATATCTTACTTGGGGAGTGTATTTGTGACCCACTGCAACATTGCTCTCCTAGCGCCCTGCCTCCTCCTTTCAACTGGCTCTTTCTTCTTTCCCTCAGCAGCTAATCCTTCCGATGAGCGTGCCCCCAGGCTCTCCAAACTGCTGGCACTCCCACCAAATGTGTGACCCAAGGATTCAAGCGCTCGTGTGTTTTCTTCAATCTATTTCAGTACATAAAAATGCTGTTAATATCAGAGCTTCATTTGTTTACTCTTCTGACCTTCATAACAGGAACCAATATGCTTCCACATCTAAAAATTCCTGCATTCTCGGAGACACACATTCATAATTAAAATTTAGAGGACCCACTTTTATGGAATCTCTTAGGTGGAAGTTCTCTATGTAGGAGTTTGGGACCCAAAGAAATGTACTATAGCTTATAATTCTGTACATATGATGAGTTCAAACCCAGCATTACCTGCAATACACTACACATAAGGTGCTGACCACTACTCAAAGCAAACTGGAAAAGCAGCAGAAAGTCACAATGATACAGGTCACATTAAATAATGACATTATATATAAAACTGTCCTTGTACCTGACCAAGCACCAAGCCATAAAACCACACACATGTGAATGCATGCAAACACATGAGTATTTGTAAGTATACTTAAATAATACATAAATAGTTAATTAGAAATGCATGCTTCAAATTAATTCTGATTCCAACAGCAGATAGAGTCATAAGCATAAAAGAGCTGAAAACTAGGAAGTGTAGTTTAAATTGCTTTGACATGTAGCATGTCAAGGATCCAGTCTGAAGTCAAAATTATTCTGGAAAATCAAACCTCACTGGACAAAAAATATCAATTTAAAACATCCCTCTCCAACCCATCTTCAATTACAGCCACAAACACAAAAGCAATGAAATATTGCCTGTGAAATGGTCAATATGTTTTATTGTCAAAAACCAAAGCATACAAAAAAAAAACCACCACCAAGCAACAATTATGTTCAGGAGCACGGGCAAAACTCCTATGAGCTGAAATTCTGTTATTATTCTGCTCTCATGTAGCCAGTTATTCTTACAGTCATGAACACAAAAGCCAGCAGTGTGACACATAACTTGCTTCAGGCATTACTTTGGTAAGCACTACCGTCTCCAGCGTTACCAAACACAAATTTCCTGTGCTTGCAGCATTAGTGAAAATGAATACTAGTGGATGGGTAAATTGAAGGATATTCTGTTGGAACAGTAGCTGGAGATGGGAACTGTTGATTCTTAATCTCTAATGTCTGACTGGAGGACACAATTCAGGACAATGTCTTAAGAGAGGAAGTTATTCAGAGTTATTCAGTTCAACGGCTGGAAGAGGGAGTATCTGTTCTTGTAGTTGAAATAATTCTATAACATAGGGATTTGCACCAATTAAACAGAGGATTAAAAATGTACATATGACAAAATGCATTGTATATCTGTGACACAGAAATAAGAGATATTGCTGAAGTACTGATATCTTATGTCTGTCAAAGCACACTTTTCTGGTGTAAGAGTCCATTTAAAACCTGGAATATTGTGATGTAATACTAAATCATCATAATTTCACATATGGAAGGTAAATGTGTGTTTTGACAAAAACAGGAAAGTGGTAGCAAGATAAAAAAAACCAACAGTTAAAATCAAAAGTCCAGCACACCAGAACCTGATCAGCTGTAGCATGACAGACCTGCCACATGCATTATCAACCAGCAGTATTCTTCTGCCACCTCATAGCGTGCATTTCAAAGCATTAATATTTCAATTTCTTTGTAACTTTTTAAAATTAGGTAAGTCTGAAATTTCAAACTTTAAATTCTGTAAATTATGAACAGAGAGAGAGACAGAGAGTGTGCATGTGCGCATGTGTGTGTGTGTGTGTGTATGTGTGTGTGTGTGTGTGTGTACATGCATGCAAATTTTAAAGCAGTCATTCATGCATTCGGTGGAACCTCGTGCATGGTGCTTGATACTGCAAGCCTCTATTCACACACAGAAGAACACAGAAACCCCGGACACACATCAATGTGCCAACCAGAAGTGGAACCTGTGAGGCCAGAGTTCAAGAAGTTCTAACGGTATGACTTTTAGACAGTGGGACCCCTTTGGTAAAATTTTCTAGCCCTGTATTTTATTTATTCTATTACTACTTCTGTCTTTCTGTCTTCCAATAACACCCAGCTGTTCAAACCTTTACAGACAGAAGCTCATCTAAAAGATATTTTAAAGTCCATTCTTACCACACAGAAAACACATCCTGTATACATAATAAAATTCAGTTGTTTAATAATATTCAAGAAAACAGTTGGTGTTTGTTCTGAGAATCAAATGAAACATTTAAATATACTGTATGTGAAACTCCACATTACTTAACATAAAGTTATACAGTACACATTTGTACATTTCAGGTCATCCAGTTTTTGGGTGTTGCATAGATGTGTCAAAAACATATGACTGTTTTATGACACACATTCCACCATTGTAAGACAACACATACAAGTCACAACAACAACAAAAAAAACTCACCCCCTTAAATTCCTTGTACCGTAGCTTGTGTTGGAAAAATAAAATGTTTTATATATGGAACGTTAATTAGTAATAAGCATATTTATACTCTTGTGCAATCTACAGCTAGTTAAATAGTAACTTGGATATTTTTAGAGAAAGTTCACAACATTCTTACATCATGATCACACGGTTTATCAAAATGGTGTACAGGAAGCCCTCGTCTTATGCCCCAGTTGTGTTTCTGTGACAGGGGGCATAAATCAAACATGATATCCACATTAGAAATACTGGAATAGGTATGGGTGAGGAGCAAACATGCCAATGACAGCCTCGTCATGTACAGTACATACACACAAATACCACCATATTATTATTATTATTATTATTATTATTATTGTGTTACTGAGATTAATATGGAAATAATTAATATTCATTTTTATCTATGCCAATTGGAAAGGACGTGTAACCAACTTGCCTGTACTTACATTAAATGCTGAAGGAGATGCCTTCAGGAAGCTGCCAGTGCTTGTGGTAGCTGTGTTACTGTGTTAGAGATGAGGGAAGTGGAGGGGTTCAGGTGGTTCAGGTGATGAGGAGGCACAGTGTGATGGAAGCTGTGTTCCCAGTTACAAGAGAGTGAGGTCTTGCCTTTGCACTTTCTTTAATTTTCTCGCCATTATCATGACTTGTATGTACAGGTATTACCAATGCATCCACTTTTTTAAAGCCAATTTACAATGTATAATTTCTCTTCAATACAGACTGCATTTTGCTGTTTTGTTGTGATTGCACGAAGGGATGTAGATTTGTTACCTATTCATTTACTAAGAAAAGTTTTAAATAAAGGAAAATAAATGCATCACAAAAGCACTAACAGGCAGTTACAGTGAGTGCACTACCTTCCAGCCTTGTTCTGTGCCATGAGTTTCATATACTCTCAGCAACACTCTAGTGTACAGCTAGCAAACAGCATTAAACCATAAATGAGTGGATGCTAATTAGGAATTTTTGCAAACTGGCAAGGGGCACTAAGGAGAGAGGGATAAAAAAAAAGCATAAAACAAGGGATACCTTCATTAATGTATTTCACACTGAGAGAGGAACACAGGCCGAGGATGTTCAACAATACCGTAATGAGAAGGATATCTGAGCCTAAGAAGGATGAAGTAACAGGGGAGTGGAGAAGACTATATAAAGAGAAGCTGTATGCTCTGTACTCCTAACCAAATCTTATTCTGGTAATCAAACTGCGACAAATGAGATGGGTAGAGCATGTAGCACATATAGGAGACAGGAAAGATGCAAACAGGCTTTTGGTGGGGAGATCTGAGGCAAAGAGACAACTTGGAAGATTTATACATATATAGGACGATAATATTAAAATGGATCTTCAAGAAGATATGGCTCACAACAGGACAAGTTATGAGGTCTTGTGAATGTGGGAATGAACCTTGAGGTTCCATACAATGCAGGAAATTTCCTAACTAGCTGAGGACCTATTAGGGAAGAACTCTGCTCCATGGAGTTAATTAGTCAATAGTGCTCTAACAGGGGGATAATTTATATTCCGAGTTACTTCACTCATTGTCCAATCACATAATAAATGAAAAATGTTGCATCATTCCTTTCCACTATATTTAACACTTAATTGAGTGAACATACTACAGTTATGAGCAAACCCATGCATATTCTAAAACACTTTCATTTTGCAGTTCATACCTGGAAGTACAGGATAATCGTCCAAATGAGACCCAAAACAACTGGAGGTCTACCATCCACCAGATCAGATGAGTTGATGTTAACAAGTTTAATCTGGAACAGTTCCAAGAGTTCATGAGCCAATTTTTAATTACCAGAAAACTCTGCTTCTTTGAAACATACGCTGATGCCATCACCATTCTGTCTGAGAATGTGTGTATCCCTTTCCACTTTTGAAATAATTGATCCATTTTAATGTAGTTTGATACAAATAAAGTCACTGAATGCCACCTGATGTCATTAGTGTTAATTTCCTACAATCAGCAGATAAACATATTTAATGTACAAACTTGTGAGGTGGGAGTAACAATGCATGTGACTAGTGGTTACTGTGATTACCGTAGTTACTGCATATCAGAGAGAGCTAAATTATTAATGCTAGAGACATTTTGTATTGTACTGTCAATTTCTGCATAATAATAAGTCTTGCACTGCACGCATTTAGGGTTTATCAGTTGCCTCAGAAGTTTATATTTTTAAACATGGTTATCATCAGCCTTCTTCTCAGGAAACAAACTGAAATAGTAAATTGCAGTGCTTGGTTTTCATTACTAACACAACATGTGCACACAATTTCCTCGCTTATCCAGTATCAATGCTATAAAATTTATGTGCATTGGTACAGTCCAATTAGTGAATTTCAGCTTAAGATTCTTTATCTTAGAGGGGAATACTCACATTAAAAGTTTCAGGTTATATTTCTTTTACACACACACACACACTTCCTATATCTAACATTTTCTCAGTTTGTTGTTACATTACAGATCAATGTACTTCAGTGCCCCCAGAACAGTACTTATAAATACAGGCACTACATATTTTCAGTGAGCAAAAGCAAAAGATACCAAAACAACCTTTTCTTTGTCTGAATTTTTGTTGAAATATATTGTACTTAATGAAAAAACCAATATATTTTTTTATAATGACAATCTTTTAATACAGGGTCCCATTCAAATATTTTCTATTTGCCACTACAATGCTGCACAGTTACTGCTGTATGCATGAACAGCTGCAAAGTAATAACAAAGAAGTGAACATGAATCACTTTGCACTATTGAAAGCTAGACTATAATTGCTCAGCTTCCACACCAGAGTTGGAAAAGTCTGGAATATGAGCTGAAAGAATTTTATATATATGCTACATATATGGTTATAAGAAATAAGACCACTTCTCGTGTACTGATAAATGAGAGACTTACCTTTTTGCTCTGTAGGAACTGAAGTGCGGTGTTGGCATTGCTAAGAAAGTGTGGTCTCTTTACATTGCGTCCTCTCTCCACCGGCTGAAATAAATAGCATGATATGAATGAAGATCTACAGACAAAATGTGATCAGAGCACTTACTTATTAAATATCAGAAACTGTAAAGTAAGGTAACAAGCTATGTGTGTCCTATTATTGTGGTTCAAATCCATCATGACTATCACTATTCACCACTAAGGGGTACATGGCGAATGGTCATGGTTCAATTCTATCACCACAATCATCACTCACAACTAAGGCCATTTCTTCTACAACCAGGGAGCAAATCCTTCATCAGCATCACTATTCCTACAATCAGTTCAAGACTCAATCAAGAAACAAAGACAACTGCCATTAACATATTTGACTGACTTACCAGTATGTAAATAATCGCCACATATATAACAAACTTAAAAGACTGAGTTTCAGGATGCATTCTTAATAGTAACAGAACCAGTAACTGTTTAATGATACACAGTGTGAAGGTAAGATTCCCACAGACTGGAAAATGTTTTAATAAAAATAATAATAATAGTAATGATTGTGGCAGTGGCAGTGGCGGTTCAGTCTGCTGGGCCATCATGTGGCATTAAGATGGTAGATGGCAACCAACATGTTTGGACAACCTATCGGCCCCCATTTCCAAGGGAAAAGTAGTCCAAGAACAACGCTGCATCTTGGACTGCTTAACCCTTGATGATAGGCAAATGAGGTGTCCCGAACTGTCAGCAACCAGCCTAAATCATGTAACATCCTTGAAGAACAAATACGTCAACCTCCTGGCTGTTTTATTTATGGACTCACCAATTTTTCACCTGACAAGACTTCAAGCAAGGCAAGTAGTTTGGTTCCATCCTTCAAGTCTTCAATCAAATCATCTATCCGAAGCGGTGGAACTCGCTGAAAGAAACAATAATAATAATAATTCTTATAAATACACAATGGCATTTTAACATCAATGTCAATAGTAGTTTCCTGTTAAGATACTAAGATTCAATAAAAGACAGCACAATGCCAACTATAAAACAAACCAGTTAGTGCTGTCCACGCAAATAATTCGCATTTTTGTGACAATCATAATACACACAAAATGTGTGGCAAAAAGCAGATTTTCGTAAGGTAACAGTATGCAGGACACAAGGTTACCACTCGGCATTAAAAGGTTAAATTACTTCATTTTGACTGTTTGGTATCAAACTATACCTACATCAAATGGAGTATGAAGAAAATTTCATGAGGCTTTAAAAAGAGACCATATAAGACATGATAGCAACCAATTAAAAATGAGATTTTCGTAAGAATAACTTTAATAATGCGTGAGCTACACCTCAATTCCCCACATGCCTTCAAGGTGCGCGCAAGGACACCTTAACTTTTTAGGCGCGTTCGCAAAATTTCGAAAAGCGATTATCAGTTTCGTCATGTCTGTCTGCCCGTCCGCCCGCATGGAACAACTGGGCTCCCACTGTGCGGATTTTTATGACACCTTGTATATTTTTCGAAATCTTTCATTATAATTTGACACGAATAACAGATATTTTAAATGAAGACCAACATATATTTTGTATCATATCTCACTCAATTTTTCTAAGAATAAGAAATGTTTCAGATTTTATGTCAGTAACTTATTTCTGAAAATCATGCCGTTTATGGGATAATGTGGAAAATACGGCACAGCCAAACAGGCCACAGATAGCAATACACTACTGCGCATGCTCATTGCATGCTGGATAACTAAGGCTCAATGCACGTAATACTTACTGCTTTTCCACGGCAACAATAGTCACGCTAACGTGCCTCAATGTTAGTGCAAATGTTTGTCTTGTTTACCTGTCCCCTAAGTAATTTGCAAAGCAAAGGATAAGACTTATTTACGTCTTGTGTAGACAGCTAGCTGACAGACGTCACAACGTATAAAATATCTTTACTTTCATCGCCCAGACATTTAAACGATAGGCCAATCGATTCTACGCGTTCTATTAAATCGCGGACGTGTGTAGTGACAGACGACGTGCTTATTACATTCGGGTAGCATTAGCCCGGTGGCAGGACTTACATCTTCTTGGGTACGCCACGGAAGTACTCCTTACAAATCAAGTCGGAGCTACTATCATCTTTGGTGCGCCACAGATGTACTTGTTACACAATCACGTGACGTTAACCTAACTGGAACTACAGCTTCTTGGGTATGTCACGGATATACTTATTTAATCCACATTTCAAACGAATGTACGGGTAGTAGTAAACCTGCCCCAGTGCTCAGCACTAAGACATAATGGCACATGGATTGTAGCCTCACAAATACTTAAAATTCGGTACTAGATACGAGTCAAGTGGTCACCTTCACGTCCCGACCGCTTGTCTCTTGGGTAAACAGCTGTCAGTAGCCAGTGAATATGTGGGTTCGTTTGAGCCCGAAACCAGTCGAAACGCTCTGGGGAGGATAAGATCTCTTGCCTCTGCCCTAAATCGAAACATACCTCAGTCGCCGAGCCGTAGCTTAGTCCCTACAGTGCCTAAGATGGTAGTCTTCGAAGTCTTCACGTGTGTGGAACCGTTACGACTAAATCTGAATTTTCAGCGGAACCCCTGTAAACTAAGTGTATTTTTGTTGGCGAAAAATGAAATACAACATGTTAAAATCTATTTAATGGATGAAACAGTCTACGCATATTTATGAAAAACAAAATTCATTTTATTATCCAGACCAAATTGTACAAGATGCACGGTGCATACATTAAAATAAAATTTTATTATTGCTGGCAGCGATAATGAACCCAGCGCCAATTATGCACAAAAATGGGAAGGAAAAAAGAGATTCGGATAATGATCAGCAGCGTATATGTACTGACGTCATACGAAAAGGAACGTGCTTTTTGAACCTCTGAAAGTAGAAAGCGGCAGGATTCCGTGGAACAAAATTTGAATACCAATGACAAAAGCTATCGCGGTGCATTTAAAATGTTCCTTCCAAATACGTTTCCGTACCTACTGCTAATCCTGTGATTTTCATTACCCTCTCATAATGACAAATGAACTTCAAATCTATCCGTCGACCGAAGCAAGTACCTCAGAGTACTGGCCACCTCTGACATGTCGTGCATCACTACAGTAAGTCCAGATTCACGTTAGCATATGGCAGACCGCTTACTGTATCCCTAAAGACAAAGAAATACGAGTACATTTAAAACTTCCCAAATCGTCCTGAAAATAGCACCAACCACACAATCTGCACGAGAAGACAGACGTGCCTTGCTCGTCCAGTCAACCCATCAGCAAATAATAA
>Ga0136643_10013955_pt1 | contig 12042 bp, 5 predicted proteins | sample TergutLab28metaG_FD_96883 | JGI IMG/M metagenome (GOLD analysis project Ga0136643, IMG submission 96883) | Labiotermes labralis P1 segment gut microbial communities from Petit-Saut dam, French Guiana - Lab288 P1 (version 3) (version 3) | ecosystem: Host-associated > Arthropoda: Insects >...
GCACACAAATAAAAATAACATTATAAAAACATAAGTTCTCTCTCTCTCACTACACACAGCAAAGAGTCGTACACACACACACACACACACACACACACACACACACACATATATATATATATATATATATATATATATATATATATATATATATATATATATTTGTATTATTTTACCGGTGTTTTTTCAAACATGATTCAGAACGCTGTATGATTTCATAGAAATGTATTTGTGTCTAATTGAAAATTGTAACTCATATGGACTTACGCTTCGATTTTTGTTTCCCATAAAATGTTTTCTTCCTATTAATTAATAAGCTTTAGACTGCATATCATTCCATCGTAATTTGTCACGATCATGCAACATTTTAACCTGCACACAAACAAAAAACAAACAAACAATCTTGTTCCGAACTGGATACGAACTCCCGGTTTCTGTGTTTCAGTCGTCTCACTTTCAGCTCCTGTTGTGGACGCGCGACGACTTTTTTTTTTTTATTGAACGAACAAAAGTGCCTCGAATTTTGTGGTCATGCTCTATGACAAGCAAAGCTGTGTTAGAAGGCTAATACGGAAAGGGGTGGTGTGCAGTTGTGATAGTTGGATGGATGGGTTAATTACATATCTGCAGATGTAGAATGTTTAATAATTAGCAGTCATTCAGGTGATTGTGGCTGCCTACCCAGCCCTTTGCATCGCCTGCAAGCGTTATTACTGAAATGGGTTAGTCATCGAGACTCAGCATAAATTAGAACAGTGCATTCTGGGTAAGCTTTCTAGTTCCATGTGTCTGTTATCAATACCAAGACTGTAAGTTTGGTAGAGCTAGTAAATGTCTGTCACTGTGCGCTCCAGTGCGGACTATAATTATGCTCGTAACATGCGGTGGAATCAGTTGCCTTCGTATTTTCATGACACCAGGGACTTGGTGACAGAAGCTAAGATTATAATTAGAGAAACAAGAGCAAAGTAACAACTTATAGAAAGCTGTAGAAAGTGGAGCAGGAACTTGTGTTGAAGAGTTATCCCCTCCCACCCCCGGACCACTGATTTGCAAGAGGAATTGCCCGCGGTTATAAGATCAGGTCTTATGTTAAAAGCAGTATTACAAACATCAACATATATAATAAGAGGCTAGTCTGACAACTTCATTCATGCTAAATGTTGATAATTATGGTACAGAACTTTTAGTGAACATGTGGCTAGCAAATGCGTTTTTAATTATTTGAATGTACGAGACGTCTACTACGATAGGACGTCAGCCTCTGAATGGAGCTCACGTCCAAGAAATTAACATTCGCTGATGGTTTAAAGGAGGCACGTGGTGGCGGCACACCCGGAAGGTCGCGGGTTCGATTCCCGATGCGGTCACTGGAAGTTTTCATTGACATAATCCTTACAAATGCGTGCCAGGTGCGCAGGGCTCACGAACTTACTACCTTCATGCGCCGATTTTCATGAAAGCTGGGAGCCTCAACTTCCTGGAACCCGCAGGGTCTGTCCAGGTCTGTACAGGGATTGCTTGTCCTTTGAAGTTTTAAAGTCTTTATAATCACAATAATCTTGGCGCAAAATGCAGCCCTCGCACAATTTAAAAACGATTTACGCTCGAGGCAAAGGTGCATGGCCGTCCTTTATGTTAAGGTTCTTATGCTAGAGGGCGCTGACGTATTACAAAATGTTTAGCACATACAAACACAATGTGTAACAGAAAGTTGTTCTCCTTTTACCTTCAGTTGGCTGAAGCTGAGAAGGGAATTTTTTGTCTTTGCCATGACATTCCAGAATTTTAAAGATGTACGTAAATTGTACATTACGAAGCCTGATTCTCAGATTCTTAAAGATAAAATAAAATATATATAAAATTATATCAATATACACAATCATTCTAGTACAAAATATTGATATTATTTTAGGTAAATCCGATTGGGCAATGCGCGATCCATTTCACACGCCAGTAATGACAAGTGTAAATTTATGGTAAAATATTAATCTGTTTTGTTAAGTAATACATCTGAAGTCGTGGCTGAGATGATCTGGAGGAAGTAAAGTAATGATAATTGAGGTATTCCATTTTACTTGTAGTTTAATTTATAGAAACGGGCTAAAATTACTTATTTTAAGCAAGTATGTAATTAAATTAATAATTTATTCAAATTAAGGTAACAGGCTAGTCTCTTTGCATATACTCAGAAAGAATGCTCATGCTGTAAACCGTTTGACTTGTATTCAGGATCTGTTGCATTTTAACCTCGGGCTGGATATCGACTATCCTGGCTGACGTTTAAAGTGATTTAACTCAGCCATTTTCATTCAAATATCGATATAGTACCCTAAATTAGACCAACAGCTTTTCCTTCCACGTTCCTAATAATATATTTTTCAATACAGTTTAATCATTCGATTCTATAAGGGCACTGCCATGAGTTACTAACAATATCTTTAAAAAAATGTAATTTCATGTAGCATGATTGCTTAGATCTTCACTGCTTATAATGACAAATTTCCTTCTCCCTTCCCGGATCCTTGTAATTAGACAGTGAGCAATGCTACCTGCCCTCTGCCGTTCTTCTACGTTAGTGCAACAATTTTAAGTGCCAGAATGCGACCGGTCAGGCATACACTGACAGTTTTCGCATCCTCTGCCCTTTATTATTGTTAAACGATATCCGGGTTATTGGCTGCCACTATTTTTGGCGCCACTATGGATTTCATTAATTTTTTTGTTGTTTATCTTTTTCTGCATATTGTGTGCTAAGTTTAGATAATTAATACTAAATCTGTAAACCGAAATGAAGTAAATGTAGTTACAATTGAACTTCTTAATCCGTCAGTTTATAAGGAAAGTGAATCGATCAATCAAGTAAAAGGTACAGAAATAGCAAAGATGTTTGTTACTGTGACTGGAAACCATATTGCTACCAAACCATCCACTTATCTATGCCCAACCAACCCCTACAAATTACATTAGTAAATCCAGCCTTGTTAGAAGGTAAGCTACAGTTACACTGCCTAATCTCCTTGCATTTTAAAATAATGTAGCTTATATGTTTAACTATAGGCCTATCGAGGATGTCAATCGTTTTATTTTTTGTCAATAAAAATAATAATAGTAATAGTCCTAATAGTTATAAAATCGTGGTTCAATTCCCGAATTGTGTCATTTGCACCTAATTTTTTGTATATTTTTTATTCTTTTGAACATTTCTGGCCTTTCACGTACTGAAGATAGTAGCATTTGATTGTCTGGATTTTTGTGGTTAGACAAAGATTAGAATGTATATATATATATATATGTGTGTGTGTGTGTGTGTGTGTGAATGTGTGTGTGTGTGTGTAATATGTATGTATACATTTGTATAATTTTCACTTACCTTTAGGTGCGTTCACGAAATTTGGAATAGCGACAATTAGCCTCGCCATGTTCGTCCATCTGACCGTTTTCCTGTCCTACCGTCTTTCCGTATGGAACAACTCGGCCCACAGTGGACATATTTTCATGTAATGCGATATTTAACTATTTTTCGAAAATCTGTCGAGGAAGTTCAAGCTTGATTGAAATACGACAAAAATAAGTGTATTTTGCATGAAAACGTATGTACACCTATATTAATATGTAGCTGAATTCTTCTCAAAATGATAAATATTTCTGAGAAAATTTGTAGAACAAATCAAAACATATTCATGTTGGACATTTTGTATGCGAAAATCATACCGTTTATGAGATAAAGTGTAAAAATATGGTAGAACCAGACAGACCACAGACGACAATATAAAAAGGCCCGTGCTGTCTGCGTGCCCTACAACTAAAGAGAAAGAGTAAAAACACACAATCAAAATATTTAATACTTATTGCTTTTTCACAGTAACAATATTTAGGTGAAAGCGCATCAATGTCACATTTACTTACATTGCACGTCCTGTTTCTTTTATGCTTTTATTATGGACTCTGTTATTCCATGAGTGACATTTTAGATTATTCCACAACTTTCAATCTGGGTGTAATGTTCAATGCGTTAAGTCACACGATATTATACCATTCATTTTCGAGACAATATAGGGTCTATTATAAGTTTATCTGCATCTCAGCAGACAGTTTTGTGGCTGTGCATGCAAGGAATTAATAAACTTAGTGTAAATACTGCAAGTGTATATCAGTACGCACTCCTGGGGGCTAAATCACCGGATAAGAGTAATGTATGTTTTTATATTTTCAAAGTTCCTAGCCACATGTTTGGAACATTTGAGCATAGGGCTGTCTCTTATCAAGCAGAAACACATTTCAAAATATTTTTCTCGATTAAGTGAGTTGGGCCTATATTTTTCAAGAACTCATTTTTTAATGAATTAATTGACAGGGTACCAGTTGTTTAATATTAAGTAATTAAGAGTCTTCGTGCTCAAATTTGTCTTATTATTATTATATTTTTTGTCGTTGTTTTATAATGACACTCTCCGCACTATACAGCAGCAGCTACTGGATGATTTTAAGAGAAAAATTTATGGAAGACGTACTAGATCGCACCCTCTGGAGAACTCGCTTTGCAAGAGACAGGCCTATAGACCTGAAATAAGACATTACATGAACAAGAAGAAGAAGAAGAAGAAGAAGAAGAAGAAGAAGAAGAAGAAGACGACGACGACGACGACGACGATGATGATGATGATCATCATCATCATCATCATCATCATCATCATCTTCATCATCATCCGACTAACACAAGCGTAAAAGCCAAGCCATGAATAGTAGAATGATTCGTGCATATTGATTTGGAAATATGTGGAAGGAATCTCTCACGAGCTGTTTTGAGGTACTTTCCCGGAGTTTTACTGTTAGGGTTGAGGTAAACCATGAAATATGTCAGGTTGGACCAACATATTAATCGGGATTGTCTCGAATACGAAGCAGAAATATTTCGAAAATGACCGTGGTGTTCGTTTCTGAAAATTTGCATGAGGGTTTTGGATACGATATTTATAGACATAAAAAGAGCATTGTTGACATACGAAAGGAGAACTGTATTTGCTTCTTGTTTAAATATGTTTTCTGTTATCTGCTAATGGTCTTCAGTGACAGTAATGTTGCTAGTAGTTATTATAATTAATTATAAGATAAAGTGTGTTGTTTGATAAGCACATGACCAGCCGAACTTCTTGCCGATTAATAGTTACATATTTGTGTAGAAATAATTGTGTAGAAGTTAATTCAAGCATCTTCTTAGTAGTGGGATGCTGTTATTTTAAAATTTACTGTCTTTCAAACAGAAACCTAATACTGATAGAGAAGCGTTTTCCATTTCACACTCATAGAAACGAAACACTAAAAATTACTGTTCTGTAAAGTGCACTCGGATCTTCAGCGCTTTGGGAATTGCACCTTATGATACATTTTTTTAGAGAATAATATGAAGCGCGTCGGAATGCCTTTGTATAATGTCGACACATACATCGTTTTTGTTTATTTGTGGTGAATTCAGTAAGGAATTAATTTTTGAATTATTGTCAACACATTTATTGCTTTAAATTGTTTTTATAATTTTAATGAGACTTATTGCATCTCATTTACATATATTTGGTTTCATTTTTATGTGCGATTTTCCTTCAATACTTGTACTTTTGTGCAGGATGCAATTTTGTATTATTCTCTACCAATGACACAAGCCCCTGCTCTACACTGTACTCTTTAGAAGCCTCCTGATTCTACCGCTTCAGAATATTGATTTAAAAAAACTTAAAATTATTTTCGTGTTTCTTACCAAACAGTGTAAATAGAAGTATTGTTTCCTTTTTTCGCATTTTAATCAGACTTTTTTTTTTGTTTTTGTCAAGGAAAGGATCTCAAACAGGCATGTTTCTGGTTTCGTCGTGTTAGAAATGCGATCGTGTGTCAGATGTTCGCCATGTCATTAGGCCACTATGTTGATAATCTTATCGATAATGGATATGTTGAAGATCCATATGACACTTTGACGTTTGACGAGTACTTCCTGCTGGTTTGAAGGACTGACAGCCTTGAACTTCCTAGTCAACAGTCGGTCAGTCTTGTACAGCTGCTGGATCCTGAAGGAGAAGGCACTACGATCTCTGGAAACGTCGGTAACTTTCCAGGTATTCCAAATGACTTAATTCTTCAGCTACACTGCCTGAGAACCACAAATCTCGCACAATAGAAAAGTTCTTAACGCTACAAGAAGAAAGGACCTAAGATATCATCATCATCATCATCATCATGGGTGACGAGTTAGGCCTCAATGGTCATGTTTCGACCTCGTCTAAGAGTCTCTTCGAAGGTCTTCCAAGTCGTCTTTTTAAATTTGGTCTATAATTCAGCATTATATTTGGCATCCTGTTGTTCATCTTGTTACATGCTCTAGGTAATTTGATTTTTATTTTCTTAATTTCTCTTCAGCTGATTCTGCTTTCGTCTCTCAAAATTACCTCATTACTTTTGTGTGTCCCGCTTTGTTCTGAAAAATTTTATCTCGATTGACCTCAGTCTTTTTTTTATCCTGTCTCTGATTCCGTATTTCGCTGCCGTGTAGAAGAAGTGCGTTATATACTTTTATTCTTGAATATTCCTGAACTAAAGTCGGTTAAAAGTGTTGTTTAAAATTCCTATTATTTCAGAAAATTTCGCTACTTATTGTTGAGTATCTTTTTCACTTTCATAAGGAATTTCACAACCAAAATGTCACTAAACCCAAAAATAAATATTTTGAAAAGTTGAATATTGTTTATATTGCTTATATTAACAAAGGAACCGGAATAGGGTGGTTGGTATAGTGACCGGGATACAGGCGGGACTACCCAGAAAAGGGGTTCTATTCCCGGCAGAAGTCAGAGTTTTATCTGGACTTCCAAAACTTCCAGACCTGCTGTAGGACCTACCCAGCCCCCGCTGTAATGAATATCGAAAGCTGCTCCCGCAATGGGCAAAGCGGCCAAAATGTGTAGCTAAGCCCTCACCCCATCTAACGCCGAGGATGAAAATGAGTGGACTTATACTTCCACTCTTACACATAACTTCATGGCAAATTCAAGGATGTCTTTTCCTTCTCATCTTTCCTTTCTGCAATAACAAAATTCCTGCATCGTTAGGCCAAAATTAGCGAAGACAAATATCTTTTTAAAGATAATGGTTCATTTCTTAGTGGCCTATGTAGCGACAACATTACAGATAAATTGAAACAAGGGCTGAATTAAACTGCGACCCACTATACTTTTTGTTCTGCCTTGACTATATTGATAGAAATGGTTGGTTTGAAGATGATAAAAATTTATTTTGACACTTTTCACAGCATTTCACTTCAGTTGATTGCTGTGACCTGCTCTGTTGTGTGGAAAGATAAAAGACTAGAACATCTCTGTAATATAGGCTTACAATGTTCACGCAGCCTCGTTTGTGGCACAGGTACATTACCTCGTTATAGGTTGAGGACTGAAATAAGGAAGAGGGTAGATAAAAAGTAGGAAGAAAATGTCTGTGCTAGTCCTGGCATCTCGTGATACCCATGTCACTTGTCAACTTGTTTAAATTTTCGGGAGTGCAATGACACGGTTACAGACACGTGAAGAACTTTGTCTGTACCTACAAACCTTGTGGTCTTAATGGGGAGTTCCAAAAATAAACGTTCCTACAGACGTTAATCTATTGAGTAATCAATACATTAGGGGACCGCGGTAGCACAGTGGTTAAGGTGCTGGGTTACAAATCGGAAGGTCGCTGGCTCGATCCTAGGTGGTGTCAGTGGATACTTCATTGACATAAAATCCCTCCGATCGCACTATGGCCCCGGGATCGACTCAGACTCTAACAGAAATGAGTACCAGGAGTATTTCCTTGGGGTAAAGGCGGCCGTTGCGTAAGGCTGACAACTTTACCACCATCCTGTGCCGTTGTCACGAAATCTGGGAACCTTAACTTCCTAAGAACCCTCTGGGCCTGTCCAGGCCTGTAATGGGACTGCTTTTTTTTTTTAAAAATCAATACATTAACTTTCAAGTTAAAGTAAAGTTAACCTTTATGCTATTCTTCCCATTGTGAAATAATTTAAACCGTAATAAAATTCCCTAGTACAAGTATAATTTTTTGTTGTCAATAGCTATGTAGTTTACATTGCAGTTTCGGCTGGCTTGATCACATTCAGGGAACAAAAAAGGGTTTCGAGTTTTTTTACATTACCTGAAGATGGTCAAGACGGTCAGAATATATACTAATAAATAGTTACACAAGGTTATAATAAAACATGTCTCTGACTAACTCCGTGGAGTGAAGTCTTTCTTAAGGAAACAATATTGTTCTTAGAAAATCAAGAAATTTCCAGGATTTTGTGGAACCCGCAGGTTGTTTGCAAAAGCCCGCCAGTTCTGTGCATCCTGACCCAAATAAAACCACTCCACACCATTTTGTCTTATTTCTTTTAGGGTACAAACAGGCTTATATATTTAGGCGACAGGGCACATATATCGTAGTTGAAATAACTCATTTGATCAAAAAAAGGGAACACTGAAGTTTCATATCTTGAAAAAAAATATTATTAATGCTGCAAATTTTGATCTTTTAATTGAAATAGAATTTATTTGTCAGCTTGAAAAGTAAGGTTTCTGACATGTATATGGTATGCGTCCTGTACTTATGTCGGCCGGCAACCGATTATCCTCTATGGGAATTTTCAAGACTTTCCTAATTCTCTCCAGGCGATTCTCGCGATAGTACCACAAATTACACCAGGCTGACTGCTTCCATTTTCTTTCCAATTCATTATTCTATAACGAGCCTATCATTCTTCACTGTGTATCCTGAGTACTGAGAGCGTCGATAAATTAAGCATAAATAGCGTTTCCGAGAAAAGAACATCCATCACTTATTAATCAATTTTCACAGAATTGTCTGTAATTGGTTTTCGATTCAATGCTTATTTTGCGGGGTAAATGGGAAATTTTCGCTTACATTTCAAAGTAAAGGACAGGTTGTTTCTGACTAGCGAATTACGCCCCTTTTTATACAGGGTGATTCATGGCTTTTGGACATTACTGCAGGAGATGACTTTCTAGGTCTTTGTGATAAAAAAAATGTTCGTATACACATGTGTCCAATTTTGGGTGTTTACGGAGTTACGGCCGTTTGAAGTTGAGAATAGAGTGTAAGGATTACTGAAAATACATGCAACAAAGTAATGAAGAAGCATAATACGTAATAAATTTGAAATTTAACTTCATGAAAATGCCTTCAGTTTGCACTGACCTGTGCTTTAAGCAGGTTTTCAAAATTGCCACCGCCGACTGCAACACACACTGCTGCTCAGTGAATGAGAATTGTGAGTTGCAGCTTCCGCCGTCTGTTCCTGTTACAACTGGTTCAAGGTCGCGTAGCGTGAACTGCGACGCGCGGTTCACAGGAGAGCGTTTATGACGATTGCAACCACTCCTAACTCCGCAACCATCAATAAATAAGATCCATGTTTATATTAAGCTTTTTTATCATAAAGACGTAGGAATCATTTCCTGCCGTAATGTCAACAAGTCATGAATTACCTTGTATTTGTTGTTAATATTTATTATTGAACTTATCACCTGCTGAGAGAGGATGCAAGTTTCGACACACGGCCGCGAGGACCACATTAGGAAGGCTAATGGTCTTGCTGTGTTGAAGACAGACTGGTCTATAGCTAGACAAAGACGGCAGCGTAAAAGGGCTATATAAATAGGAAGTTAATACATATACACGTAATTACAATCTATTCCTGCGTACAGTTTTCAAAAGATAACAAGCTAGCAAGTTGCTTCATTTCTGTGACTTGTAATTGACAGGTGGTCCACTCGGAACTCTACCCTGTCATGATTTCTGTGACTTCCCCCACAATTCTTCCTAACAAATGTCTGAGTAGCATGTCATTTAGACCGACCATTGTCTTTTGCTTCCCTCCGAACTCACTGTTCACTCATCATCCTATCGTACACCACAATGTAATACGAGCAACGGGCAGTTTTAATGAATGAACCATGAAGAACACGAATTACAATAGTAGGCCTAAACCTGAAGCCCTTTTGTAAATAGGCTGTACTCTAAGCCTATTAAAAGTGATGTATATTTGTAATGAACTATTTTATATCTAACATGGCGAATCACTCAATCATGGGCAAGAAAGGAAGCAAATTTGAGATCTGAGATTCTCACAGCGGTATTAGTGAAGATTAAAGTCCTGTGGAATGTTACTCTTTTTCGGCTGATGAAGAGTTTCTGACGATTCGGAAGAGTGCGCTGCTTTAGTATTCAGGTAGAATAGTCCGGTCTGCTCAAACTTCTTGATCACAAAAATGGAAGCATTAGGTCTCTCCGAAAGCTCAGTTAGTAGTTACCAGTAAGTACGACAAAACACTTCCGAAAATGATAAATCTTGAAAGTAAAAGTGTCTGAAAGTTGTACTTGAAATACAGGAAAGTGAAATACAATAATAATTCCGTTCACACTAGCGTTGGGATCCTAACGAGCACACGGGCCAACAATTAGCATGCGTGCCAAAGGTGATGATGACCACGGTCTTGTAATTGTACGGTGACAGGTTGAGATAAGAGTTTGATCATTAATCTTAATGTGCTTGTGCTACATAATCCGCTTTATCTCGCTACACGTTGACGTTTAAACAGTGAGTGGCGTATCATTTTAAACAAGGCAGATTACATACGGATGTCGTAACATTGTGGCTCGTTCGCGTAATATGTATACCTCCTCTGTTATCCTAACAACCTGTTATCATTTCAGTTGAAAAGAGAGCTTTTATGTGGACTAAAGTTTGCCGGTAACAGTGAAACTTACTCAGATTTTCATGTAAAGAGCCCTTTATTTTTGTACGATTTTAACCAAATTTGGATTCTCTCGACAGGTTTTCATAAACGTTTCCAGTGTCAGTTTCCAGTGGGATTCGAGCTGATACATGCTGATACACGGACAGGTGTAACGAATGTAATAGTCCCTTGTTGCGACTATGTCCAATAATTCGATAGTGATAAGATCACGAAAGACGTATTTGGTCGGATTCACGTGAATAACCAATAGGCTAAAGGCCACGAGAAAGAACACCTAAAACAAATGATTTCTTTCGAAGAGCATGTTGTATGGTATACGTGTAAGTCTGACAATACGCTGTTAGAACAGTCAAAGAATTAGATGTCATTCGTGTTTCAGTCCTGAGGAAAATACAGGCGGCCTCATTCACAATTTCTGGCGTTCTGTTCGAAATTAGAAACATGTTGGCCTAGCTGTACTCGGGAAAACTTAAGAGCACTCTTAGCTCTGAACGATTCTATTCTTAATTCTGTGACGACATGTTGTGCTGAACACTGAACAAGGATTAAAATTCCTGTATTGCAGATATTTAAAAATATTTTCGAACAAAAAATTTAAGAGTGTCTCTCTCTGGGTCCTTTGGTGTCGACTTAAAAACTTTATTAGGCCAATCTCAAGCTTCAGAGCTACACATCATTTTTGACAAATTGCCAAGAGCACTACTTACAAACATTTCTCTATGATCGACTTGAACTAAGTGTAGGCTACTGTGTTTTTCGATTCGTTTGTAGGCTGTATTTGAGAAAATGTTGCAGACTAGAATATTAGTATTTAAGGAAATGGAAAGGGAGGCTGGATTAGATCCCTATAATGAGAAGCGTTGTAATGCCTACTCTTCGCCGAATAATCCAACGTTAGGTGATGAAATTCAAGGTGGCTGCGCTGGGCAAGAGGTGTAATAAGCAAGAAAGAAGAGCACTCATACTTGAAGATCGTACATCATGATGAACGTATGAGATCTTTTGGAATGACTAAGCTTGATGTAGGAGGATGATATAAAAAGATGCTGAAATAAATAGAAAATTGGGGCCTAAACTGATTTTTACTGGAGCAGGATATGTCTAGTAGCAGGCTGTTATGAATATGGTAATAAGCCCTCAGGTTTCGTAACAAGTAGGGAATTTTTGAGCAGCTGATCTACTGTTATGTTATGTAAACACCACCACCACCACCACCACCACCGACGACGACGACGAC
>Ga0136643_10013957_pt1:0-10000 | contig 12040 bp, 7 predicted proteins | sample TergutLab28metaG_FD_96883 | JGI IMG/M metagenome (GOLD analysis project Ga0136643, IMG submission 96883) | Labiotermes labralis P1 segment gut microbial communities from Petit-Saut dam, French Guiana - Lab288 P1 (version 3) (version 3) | ecosystem: Host-associated > Arthropoda: Insects >...
CCAATAAATATTAAAAATGTATAAATAGTTTTTTGTGTGAAAAAATATATTGTGTACGGGGGGGGGGGGGGGAACGTGATTTCCAGGCGTAGAACCAACTGCGTATTACGATAATATACAAATAAGAAATTTGTTCCCCAAATCAACTGATTAAAGTAATTAAAACAAAAAAAATTTGTTTCATTTTACCCACTTGACGATAGTACTTGAATTAGTATACAGCTGCTTGACTGTACATGTTTCATGACCCAGAATAAGTAAAATGTTTATCGTGTTTGGACTGAGGTTAAAGTTCTGAGACACAAGCCTGAAGTGTTTTCGCTGCCACTGTAAGGAAAATGACACACTTTCCTTTTCACTGTACGGTGTAGCGCACTAGGGAGTTTGGGTTTATGTGATGCAAATTAAGTACTTATAACCGGAGAAGTTCCCAGAGACACGTGTTTGCTCTGTTGTACTTACAGTAGACTCGGCTTCATTAATTATTCGGTAGTGTCAACACGTTAAACAAATAAAACCAAGAAGCAAACTCTAACTTGACGTCATCTAAAATTTTGGTACTGTTATTTGCTTCACAATGTACCTTAATACTCAAAAAACATCAAGATATATTTTTATAAAAAAAAAGGAAAACTAAGTTAACACCAGTGAAAATAATTACTTCAGTTCAGTATTCGATTATTTCTGGATTGAAATTTCTTTTGCCATTTCGATGTCCAGAAGTCAAACTTAGATTTCCTTATTTTCTCACAAAAAAATTATTAAATTGATACAAGTAAATTCATTCCTAAATGTTTGTCAGGCATTTTCATATACCTATAGTCAGTAACATGGTTTGTCTTTATTTAACGTCAGTTATGTGTTGGTCGCTGTGAAATGTGAATCGATATCGTTAACTGAATTTTTAAAAAAATAGGAACTTTTACTTGCTCATAAATAACTTATTTATTTTATTTAATTTGTACAAATACGTATTCACAAATGTGCCATGAGTTAGTTTTTCTCATAATAATTTTGTATTGACTGGCTATATAGTGGTGTAGCAGAACAATGGATCAGTGACCATCGTATGTGGCATTTAATTGATAACAAGCATTAGAACACTCGACCGATTTGTAAGTTTCAGCCGTTGAAGTGTGCATTAATTCGAATGCTGTAGTGCTGCTGTCAGATGTAAATTAAGGTGTGCCTTTGGGAGGTATTTTATCATGGTAGACATGATGTTCATTCGGTTCCCAGGCGTCTGTAGGTGTTGTTGGTTGTAAGGACGCCGCGGCGCGAGACTCAATGTACCGTCGCTTCACATGGCTCAGTGTGGGGAAGGCTGCAACACCATGAAGGACAAAGACAGGATCGCTGCTGTGGGTCTGCCCCAACCAACTTCACCATCCCACAGGAAGCCCATGAAACTGAGGAACCTGTGCACACGGGCGGAGGCCTATGATTCATTGCATTTCAAGGTGACAGAGGTAAGTAGAATAGTGACACAGGCATTGTAGATTTAATTTTTTTTGTGTAGGAAACTTACCTGAAAAGCAGTGTGATTCATATTTCCATCGTCACAAAAAAGCACTTCGCTGTAAAAGGATAAAAATGAACATTGTCTGCGAATATAAACATTTGACATCAATGGCTTGATCTCGTGGTTGGTTCGTCGTAACGGTGAAACACAATATTAATATATGAAAACGTTATGTTTGTTCATGCCGTGCATATGCGTAAAATCAACATATTATCCAACAAACGCGCTTCGTTATTAAATACACACGACATACTTAAACTCCAACATGTTTCGGCACCTCGGTGCCGTCTTCAGGGAGTTGTTATAACAAAGGTGTACAAGCCAACTTGCCAGTTATGTTTCGTTCGTTCTTTTTAGCATAACTGAGACGATTGTTAAAGCACATAAAATTGTTAAAACATTTCAAATTCATAATAATGATAGTTTACAGTACTATGGCGTGTTGTAAAGTGTATTATAATATGATTAAACTACTTCAGGGTGGAATATACGGGATTAACATCTCCGAAATTTACGAGAGATAAATGCATTTATTAGATCGTTAATACACCTACGAGTGCTTCTGGGTGCGTTTGTCGTTGTTTCGAGGTCTACGGAGCAAATGAAGTTTTATTGGCTCTTGGGTTAGTTAATTACCCTGCTTCAGTTGCAGAGGTTGTGTGGGAGATGCAGCAGATTATGTATAATCACGAATGGATTGCATGGATGGCAAGGAGATGGTTTTGCGATGAGTAAAGGTATACTGTCCCAAGAGTAACATAGAGAAACTGAAGAGAATTACTGAAACCATACAGTAAGGAACACAAGCAATATAAGGAACACTAACTTCTGACATTCATTAGCTCCATGTCTATAGTGGGGTTGGCTTTGTCGTAGTGGATTATGCTTGCAGTTTGTCAACGTCGAGGTTGGTGAGGCGTTCAAAATTCTCACACAACTCTGTGTGTAGTCCACTGGATAACATTTTTGATAGTCTGTTTTAAAATCCGTCGTGATTGTCATCTTAATGCTTATTTCAAAGTCACGTTTTAGAGGTTTCATTAGAATGCTGGTTAGCCTAGACACACAATCCTTTTCCTATATTAATAATTGTCCAACGAGATGCAACACAAAGCAGTATATTGATTATTCTGCAAGTTAACTCTACATGTTTCGGTTGTCATACACACCCATCATCAGGAGTACACAAAACTGTAACTACAGCCTCTGGTACGGGTCATATTTGTTGTGCAGTTGCCTCCTGATGATGGGTGTGTTTGACAACCGAAACATGTAGAGTTAACTTGCAGAATAATCAATATACTGCTTTGTGTTGCATCTCGTTAGACGGTTATTAATATAGATCAGGGATGCACGGAATCATGAACATAAAACTCCTTTTCCTGTACACAGTTCGACACTCCAACCTCAGCCGTCAGTTTCATACTTTCAGGTTAAGAATGTCGAGATATTTTCTAGATTTCATAATAACAGGTAGCTTGAATATCGCTTTCAAATGATTTACGAGTAATTGTTTATCAGATGGATCTCCAATTCACGGCCCGCCAGGTTGTATTCATAATATACGGCCCGCGTCAACGTTTGAAAATTGTGTATATACTATAAAAATTTCACAATAATTTAGACTATTAGATAAACCAGCTATAATCTACCATGTGCGGCCCGCGAACTAGCTTACAAAAACGGGTGTGGATCTTTGCCATAAAGAGTTTGGACGCCCTTGCTTCAGCAGTTTCTTCCGTTATCGTTCCGAGGGGCCTGTGCCGCTGCTTCCGAACTTGTATCAGATGTTCGTAAAAACAGAAGGAAAAGGATTAAAGTTAACAAAGGGCCGTATGTGACGCAAAGTTTGATTTCGCGAAGTGCTTTGTGAGATATTTGGTAAGATGTGCTTTCGTATATTAAACTTTAGACGCCTAAAGTCAACTATAGTTGACGTACCGCACTGCTAACCTCCAAAGTTGCATTTTATATATTTATTCAACAAATATAGGTACCGAATATTTTAAACATGGTGTATACTCTCAGTTTTTTTTCTCTTCAAAATGCAGTTTGTTTCATAATTCTAACATATTTGGTTCCTCTATTATTCACATTTTATATACAGGGTGTGCTAAAATTTAAAAAAAATAATTCCGGCGCCAAAAGGTTAAGGGGATTATCCTGCTGTGTTTAAATTTAAAAACCGACTATTTTACCTTCGAAAGTTGTGGTTGATGTGTAGCTGTGTTCGACGGATATAGTAGTTGGTCTGGGGCCTTCATATGTTTGACTTAAGAGACCTTCGTAATTGTTGTTTCAACTACGTAAGTGATATGGCCTCGAATGTTGATGGAGAATGTTTGTGAGTGGTGAGTCAGGATCTTGAAGAATGTAGTCACGACCTATTGGTAGGTACTGCACTAGCATACTCCAGGAAACCGACGAAGATACAGAAAAGTTGTGACAGACCAGGGAAAAATAATCGTTCAGTCCCATTACATCAAGAATAGGCCTATGTGTCTAGTTCTATCACGGATCCACGCATCCACGTAACCACACAAGCAACTTCACTCGCAGACTGTTTAATCGAGTAGTGCACTTCCTCATTACTTCCATCTACTACGGTTTGGTCTATCTTTTTTTCAAAACCCTGCGTTGTTTCATCCTCTGTTCAAGAACGTGAAGATTAAAATATAAAGAGTGTGGTATTGCTTTTCTGGTAAAGGTAAATATAAAGGTAAAGTTCACCCTAAGAACAGGCCACGAAGGCCCAGAAGGGGAGTAGGGGTGTAGCTCTACTCTTTCCTTAACCTCGGCGCTAGATGGGGTGGATGGTCAACGCCACGACCCGGCCGCTTTACCCCCCGGGAAAGAACCGTTGCCCATTGTACAGTAGGCTGGCTGGGCCCCCAGGGCCGTTCTGGACGGATGCGGAAAATCTCGCCCCCACCGAAATTCCATCCCCGGTCCGTCCAGCCCGTAGCTAGTTGCTATACCGACTGAAGTATCCCGGCCTAAAATGCTTGTTTGGTATGGCTGCGGAATTTCATCTCTCACGTGGGTGCTCATTTAAGTATTAGCGTTATCTGTGTGTGAGACGTGAACATTATTAGAACAGAAAAAGACAAAATTATGAAACGGGTGATATTCTGTGGGAAATAAAAATTCAGTAAGTGTGCTTCTTTCCTCAATATCTAAAATCAATTTGTATGATTGTCTTCCTACCTACATCATAAATATAATACGCACTTAGGATAAAGGGTATGTTAAGCACACCGGCTGAAGAAGTTGAGAAGGAGAAGAGGAGAAAATTTGTCACTGAGAAGTAGGACGGTACGAGAGGCTGGAGAAAATTGACAAATGAGGAAATTCGTCAGTTGTACTCGTCGTCGGACATTATTAGGATGACCAAGTTAAGGAAGATAGTTGGGTGGGTATACATATATTGCACGCGTCAAGGAGCTGAATATGAAAGTGTATGCAAATTTTAGGTCGGAAAACCAATAGGGAATTGAGCACTTTGAATGCTGTGGCGTACATTGAATGATAGTATTTCAGTAGACCCTAAAGAAATTACAAATTCTATAAACGAAAAAAATGGGTCTACAGTTATACAATCAAGTGCAAGATGCGTTTATAGTGCACATATAAATTAGGCCACGCTATATTCATTTTTATACAGTATTATAAATCTTGATAACAGAAAAGCTTTGTAAGTAAGACATCCCTTCCAAGAAAACAAATGTCTGTTTACTTACTTACTTACTCCATGGTGCAGAGTCCTTCTTGAGAAGCTAACTGGTTTGCAGATAGTCAAGAAATTCCCCGCAATTCACGGAACCCGAAGGTTCATTACCGCACTCACAAACGTCCGCCACCTGTCTCTATCCTGGGCCAGCCCAATCCAGTCCATATACCCACATTCCACCTCCTGGAGATCCATCCTAATATTATCCACCCATCTACGCCTATGTCTCCCCATTGGTCTCCTTCCCTCCGGTTTCCCCACCAAGAACCTATACACCCCCCTCTCCTCACCCATACGCGCCACATGTCCAGCCCATCTCGTTCTTCTCGATTTTATCACCCGCACAATATTGGGTGAGGAGTACAAATCATTTAGCTCCTCGTTATGCAATCTCCTCCATTACCCCTTTACAAATGTCTGTTTACCTTCATTATATGTATTGTATAATTGTCACCTTACGATGATCTGTTAAGTTGAAATATTTAGCGGAGTTTAAAAACATATCATGTTTATCATAAGATTTATTTGTGTTGGCTGAATTATTCTTTCATATACTGTTTTAAATGTCGCTTCTGACGAACTTAAGGTGGTCGGACTCGCTATTGTAGAGATTATACACATACGTTTATTTGCTTCCTGAACCTCCTGCGTTCATTCCCATTATATTTATTGTCACAAATATTTACAGTCTAAAATTGGTGGAGGGAAGAAGAACTCGTATTATTAACGACTACTCACAGCCTTGAGTGCTTCAAATCTCACAGCGTCTTAGTATTGGTTAGAACAGCCCCAAATTCTTTAATTGGAATCGTGTCTGGCAACCCATTTGGTATCACTCTGCACAGATAAATTAGTTTCCTCTCTGTGGTTGAAATGTGCGCGCAAGTCACTGTAAATATATTATTCTACGTTCTGAGTTATCGGATTGAACACACAGCAGATATAAATTGGGATTCCGAACTTTAGCAGCAAACTGTAACTCAGATTTATAGATTAAGTCATGTTACCTCAAGGAAAGTATCCTTTGACCCGAGACTAGGCTTTTGAACCTATGAGGCGTAACGTTCACAGAACTTAGTGGAGTACATTACTTAGTTCCGAGAAAGTAATGTGCTTAATTCTGAATGTCTAGGTGAGCAGTTTCGATTTTTATACTCTCTATTTTTCACTTCTTTAAGCTTTTCTTCTAAACCCTAGCACATAAAGACGCAGTAAAGCAGAATGTGCAGCGTTATTTGAAAAGCTCCTGTTTATTGGTGGCCATTTCGAACCCATGCTGAGACGCTTCAATTATCTCAACAAATTCGCACGGTTTTAATTTAAGGAAAATTTTAATATCATCTTCCTCTATATGTTTAGTTCCTCACATGGTCTCTCCCCCGCAGTTTGGGCATAATATTTTTATACATTTCCCACAACTTCTACACGCACTGCCTGCTTTCACCCTCAAACTATAATATTCTCAGTGCTGTTCTGTCCCCGTACGTCACCGCCAAGCTTCAAGTGTTATGGGATTTCTACAGTCATTTCAAGGAAATGCCAGAACAATGTCAGAATTAGGCCCAGATTTCTTACCTCTACGTCCTTTCAGATTCCTAATTCACTATCATGGACTCTTTCAAAGTTATATAGTTGAAGCTTACTGATAGCGTCGTTAATCAAGCTACACTTAAGCCGTTAATCTTCATTCTTCCTTCGCAGTGACTGCCCAAGTTGCACCTTCCTACAGCGAAAGGAGATGTGAATGAAATGCATGATTAAATGCTGAGAGTTCGCATGCGCAGTAACTGGACGGTAAACAAATGGTATTAACTTCTAAGGACTGCACGGATTTAGTTTATGGAGGCAGAGCAAAGAGTTTCTAAGCTCTCTGGACATTTGCATGACATTTAAAATGAAATTAGCGATGTGCTAACACTGGTAAATATTGGCGTGTTGTGGTACGTACTCGTTTATTCATGAAGATATTTTTTTTTTCTGTGGCGCTGCGGCCCAACGCGCGCCTTGGCCTCCTCATTCTTGAGGTTTCTAGATCACACACAACGACGCAGCACAGTCGGTAGGACTCCTCTGGACGAATGATCGGCTCGTTGCAGAGACCTCTACCTGACAACACACAACACTCACAACAGACAAACATCCATGCCCCCGGTGGGATTCGAACCCACGATCTCAGCAGGCGAGCGGCCGCAGACCTACGCCTTAGACCGCTCGGCTACTGGGACCGGCTCATGAATATTAGTGTAATATTTAATTATGATTATGTGGAAGTTCAGTTTGGTATGTCTTTGTGAAGAGCAGTTTGTGATATTATGTAAGGAGAAACAAGGGGAGAGATATAAGTGTCTTATTTACCAACGCTGTCAGTTGGTGCCTTTATACAGCGTTGGTGGTAGGTGAATGAAACGTGAGTATATGACGAGTGTGGGTGAAATGATGTTGACAAGGGAAAATGGAAGTACTCGGGGAAAGCCTGTCCTTGGTCCACTTCGTACATCACTAATGTAACGTGGACTAATGTAGGATCGAACATGGCCATTCCCGGTGAGAGACCAGCGTCTGAGTCAAGGCACGGCCTAACGTCAGACTCTATCCGTGCTGTACAGAAAGTCCAATGTTGTTATGATACTAAAACTTGCGACTAGGGTTAGGAAAACGCAACGCGTATGTTGGGGAAACGTCTTGGAGAAGGTCAGCTCGGAAAACCAACACACAGATAGGAGAATGGTATTAAGCTTGACAGTAGAAATGTTGGGTGATGAAAGGTGTAGGGAGCTAGATGACGAATGTTCCCCATGGCGGCCTAGCTATTACCTGTATTTTTCCTCTTGGGTCGTCATCACAGACAGACAGAGAGAGAGAGAGAGAGAGAGAGAGAGAGTTAGCCGTGTGATCGCTGAAAATAAGATTTCGTAGACAGAAAACGGATTGGTTATTTACGCCTATATTTTAGGAAAGTCTCCCAAAGCAAGGTTAAATCACAAGCCGTTCACTGAGAACATGAATTATAGTTGTATTAAATTAGCGAATTGGTAATGTGTGCGTAATAACCACTGTTTATATCCCAGGCCACATTAGGACAGTCTAACAGAAAATCCAATGCAATATCAAGGAGATGTAAAGAAGCTAAAAAATCTTTGCAAATTAAACGATTTTGTAAGACACAACTGCGGCGAGGTGAAAATTAAGTAACAGCTGCCAACGTAGGAATTGTACGTATTGGCTACGCTAATGCGCGGTAGTATGCGCCAGTTTGTATTCGCAGTTCACTCTTAAATTGGCACTGAATGTGAAGGAACGTTTGGTGGATTGCTACTGAAGAAATATTCGAACGAATAAGTAGAAAATGAAAACTATTTTAACCAATTAAACACTTTATTACCCAACGAATGCACAATATATAATATGTAGATACAATTAAAATTATAAAATATTTAAAAGTACTCCAACATGTTTCGGATCACAGAGGATCCATCATCAGGGAGCCTTGTACAGTGCTTGGCTAAAAATTACAAAAATGATTCTAACGTGTCGTTTGACATGGACAAGGTCGGTGTTATGGCAGCATATTCTGACCCTTTGTGCGTGTGTGTAGTTCACTGCTGAGTGCCTTCATATACAGTAAACTACACACGCACACAAAATGGGTCAGAATATGCTGCTAAAACACCGACTTGTCCATGTCAACGGACACGAGAGAATCATTCTTGTAATTTTTAGCCAAGCACAGTACAAGGCTCCCTGATGATAGATCCTCTGTGATCCGAAACATGTTGGAGCACTTTTATATAGTGTAATTGTATCTACATATTATATATTGTGCATTAGTTGGATAATAAAGTGTTTAATTATCACTGATGCACGGTGCAAACATGAAGATAATATTTTAACCGTTTCCTCTTTTATACAGTAACACTGTTGTGTTAAGTTATATAACTGCCTGTAGATATCCTCTGTCCGCGTTAATTGGACGTATTATTATTATTAGTGGTATTATTATTATTATTATTATGAACTAATTTTTGTCGTTAACGGCGTTTCATTGTTAATTTTGCACATGTTCCTTGAACTGAGTAACAACCCAACTAACCAAAAAATCTATTAATCTGTGACTAATTTTATCAAGCACACGTCGTCGTCCCTTGTTAGGGTAAATCCTTCCTGTGCACGAAATACTTAGTTGGAAGGTGCAAACATTACCTGTTCATACACTGAAACAGGGGATGAACATAGGCTGACGGGATTGGGCGTCTTGGCCGAAGGTCTTACGCGATCACAGTAAGGATAATTGGTACTGGCAGTAGGAGTCTTCTGCCTGGCGTTTAGTCCTCTAGGAAGAAAACTTCGGTTTGATGAACGTCTCGAGGCTGCATCCAGAAGGTTGGTAGCGCGCTAATTAAAGTGTGCTTTACAGAGAGGGAATCACATCGAATGATGTCCGTATAGTATACGACCCGCCTCGCCATTGTAAATGGCCCTGATAGACTCTCCGAACTTTAGAATCACGCTATACCTAACCGAACCGAGCAGGCTGCTTCTCATGGCTTCTGGGAGATATAAAATTCTCATATTGTGCCACCCAAGTGGTGTGTGGGCCGTGCTGATGGATTTCTGCTTGAGTGCTGTCTTTCCGTTTCTTCCCCGGGGCGGAACGCATTTAAAATTTGCCGTTTCGAATACCCATTCTCATTGGAACTTCTTGTGATATGAGCTAGTTTAGTTTGTTTGTTGACTTGTCAGAGATGCTC
>Ga0136643_10013961_pt1 | contig 12039 bp, 4 predicted proteins | sample TergutLab28metaG_FD_96883 | JGI IMG/M metagenome (GOLD analysis project Ga0136643, IMG submission 96883) | Labiotermes labralis P1 segment gut microbial communities from Petit-Saut dam, French Guiana - Lab288 P1 (version 3) (version 3) | ecosystem: Host-associated > Arthropoda: Insects >...
CGCGGGAGAGTCGGTTCGCAGCGGGGTTGAGGCGGCCGCCGTAATACGTGCCGTGTGGAAGGGGGGGAGGGAGGTGGGTGGAGAGAGGTGAGTCTGTATTAAGGACCGGTTAAAACGAATCTTTCCGACTTCTTCCTCAATTAAAGGTCCTCGATTTTGGCCTCCCCTCTCCCCTAGTGGTGATGTTAGCCAAGTTACGTCTATGGGCCCAATCGCTTGGCATTTCGTCCGTGAACTTGAACAAAGAGAGTGGAAAACGAAATGCCTGGCGCGACTTCAGTAACGAACAAACGAAATGTGTGATAAGTGCTCCCCAACGCTGTTCCATGTTCAAGGTCACCCCCCAGTCACCAACAGATCATAAACAAACGAAGCGGAAGTAACCTGCGTTCCAAGACCCGGTGCTGCAAATTACGACAGTTATCGCGCACACCCGCAATTAAACAGTGGCTTGGAAGTGCGAAGCGGAAATACCTGTGCGTGTATGTAAAGCACGTTTACTGCAGTCGACGAAAAGGGGTAAACCGAGACGAAATCAGGAACCGGACGGTACAAAGACTCTAAAACCTGTGCGTATGGTAATCTAGTATTGTAGATACATTAAACAGAGCCAGTACACCGTAGTTAGTACGATTACAGGCTACGAATTGGACTTCTAAGAAACAGTGGTTCAATTCCTGGCGTGGGCAAGAGAATTATTTCTGCTCGAAAGCGTCCGGACCTGTTCAGGGGGCCAACCCAGTCACCGATTCAGTGGGCATCGAGGACCACTTCCCCGCGGGTAAAGCGGCTGACGCGTGAATCTGACTACTCACCCTATCTGACACCCGATCTGGAATAAGCGGAGTTACATCTCCATTCCCACATATGCCTTCGTGATGTGCAGAGAGGTAGCTTAACGCCACGTTTGCCCTCCACCGCCCCGTTACCAGTCATGTGTGTACATGTGTTCTGTTCTTTCACCCCTTTATTTCTTTTGTTTCGTTGTTTAATTTTGTGGTGTGGCACGCGGTGGCGCAGTTGATTGAGGCACTGCGCTACAATCCGGAAGGTCGCGGGTTCTATTCCCGATGGTGTCATTGCAATTTTTCATTGACATAATCCTTCCAGCCGCACTATGGCCGCTGGGTTGACTCAGCCTCTAACAGAAATGACCACCAGGAATATTTCCTGTGGGGTAAAGGCAGCTGGTCCATAGGGCTGACAACCTTACCACCTTCATGTGCTGATTGTCTTGAAATCTGGGAACCTCAACCTCCTGGAACCCTCAGGGCCTGTCCAGGCCTGTAATGGGATTGCTTTTAATTTTGTGGTAGTCCATTAGAATATATTTTGTGGCAGATTGGGCTTAATTGTTTTCAGTTTGTTGCAGGAGTGTTGCTGTTCAAATATTCTAAAGTCAGGATCATAATACAGATCAACATTATATGCAGGCCATTGTCGTTATCTGTGGGCAGTTGGAACCTTAAAAATGCCACTTAAAGCGGGGATTTTCCGCCCGTAGACGGAAATGTCATCACGTGCTAATGACGACACGGTTGCTGTCTGCAGTGCCTTTGACGAACATGAAATAAATGTGGAAGCGCGTCATTGCTTAGATCTGTCAGCTCATAGTGTTGAAAGTCAGTTTGCACGGCTTAGCTAAATATTTCAGAATGACTGAATACATTGTGTACGGTTACGCCACCTGTCCCCTCGCCCCACAATACCATTTTCAGCTGTAAGCGGTGCAACACGTCATTGTCCTTTCTAAAACATCATTGTCAGATAGGGACGTCACGATTGCAACTTAAACACTGATTACAGTGAGCTGTTAACTTAAAAGTTACAAATAATGTTATTCGGTAAAAGTGTACTCATGAGATGTTTCGACAAGTATCATGAATTACCGGTGATCACTGGCAGCCGGCAGCAATGCAAGCTTGCAGATAGCCAACATAAATAATGATTTTGTCGCAGACTACTGCAAAGAACATGACGTTGAACATTGTGTACTGTCTATTTTATGCACAGTATGCGTAATGTATAATTATAATAAGTATAATTATTATTATCGTTATTATTAACCAAACGTTTGATGGCATTTCGCCCCGTGCAGTCATGTCTTATTGACTGCTCAAAAATCGTGCTGAAGAGCTTGATCAAGCACAAGAGGGTGGGGGAAAGTGGCGCTTGCATGTGAGACTGAATCTCATTCCTGGTTGAGAATTCGTTCCCCCTCGGATGTGATCACCGGGAGTGCGGAAAATTTCGCGTATAATTCCTTTATAATGTGGCCCGTATGTGCGGGGAAACGAGCGGATTTTTTTGCGGTTGTGGGGGATGGCATCCGTGGATGGACTTCTGGCGTGTTGTTTCCATGACAGTTTATGGCCCTTCATATGCATGGAAACGGATAAAGGGGACTCAGATAATGGGCTCCCCTCCTGTGTACAGAAAAGGAAGCATAACTAAGCGGATTACTGGCCGTTGTATTCTTGTTTCCTCTTTGAAATTCCAAATTATTATCTTCGTTTATTACAGTAATTTCATGTTGCATTTTATTTTGTGTTTCAGTAAAGGCATCGTTCCGTTTTGAACAGATGCATTAAACAGACAAGACTGTAAGTCTAACAGATTCGGTGGCTTGGCTTTTCGCTTCCTGTGTAAGCTGGTGCCCTGCAGCATACCTATTGTTCATACTAAGAAGTTACCCACTTTTTTTGGAACCGGAAGGTTCACAGTTGAGTCCAATGTACAGCCTTGTATTTCATGCCTTTAAGCTGCATTTTAATATTATTCTGCCATCTACGTGTAGGTTTTCCATACTTCTCCTTTCCTTCAGGTTTTTCCACCAAAATAGTGTATTCATTTATCTTCTCTCCCGTACGAGCCACATGCTCTGCCCATCTTGTCCTCCTTGGGTTGTTCACACTTTGTAACACGTGGTGAGGAGCTCAAGTATGACGCACTTCACACAATTTTTGCAGCTTCCATTTACTTCCTCTCAGCAGGTTGTTCTGGAGTGTCCGTAGTGTGAGAGGCCAAGATTGGCACTCATAGAAAACACAAGGGGAAATTATAGATTTTTGTTGGTATAATTTTAATCCTTGTGTTTTCGGATATCAAACGGGAGTCGTCAGATTCTGTACCGAATGGTGGCAGGCATTCCCCTAATCTTTTCTGATACTCGTGTCTTCGTGACCGAATACCATTTCGAGTGTTAGTTTCGTTTCTAAATATTTGCACTTGTGGCGTGCTTTTGATTTGTTGTAGCCGCTCCCATGTATTTGAGAATTTGTTATCTGCCGATATGTTGTGATTTTTTCCTGGAGTATGTGGATGCATGAAGATTTTGTTTTCTTTCTAGTATCTTGGTTTATGCCCTGTAAATCAGCATCATCAGCGTAGACCAGACGCCGATATGTTACGTTCATTTTCAGTTCACTTTGGTTTTCTGCGAAGTGTAGACAAGAAGATGATGTTTCCCATTCAGTTTTAGTCCCTCCTGGTGTACTTGAACCTTCATAATGGCGTATTCTAAAGTAAGTGTGTAAAGGAATGACGATAAAGCATCTTGTTTCAGGCTTTTGCGGATTGGAAACGTATCAGACAAATGTTTACTTGTGCGGGTTCCTACAGGTTTTATTTCAACACTTTTAAATATCTTAACTCGAGGCGTGACGCTGACCCGTCACTCCCTTCTAGTGCCATGTTCAAGATAGAGTAGAGCTATACCTCTACTCCCTCTATGGGCCGTACAGACCCTCAGTGCCTGTCCAAGGGTGCACTTTACACTACTAAACATCTTAACTTATTTCTTGGATATTATGCAACTGCCTTTCTTACTATATCGTAGGCTATCTTGGTCTAACACATCTGATATACTGGTATACTTGTATTGTATTTCCATTTTTCTCAAATATCTGAGGATTGCAAACTCTGTTATCAGTACTTGATTTATTCTTGATTTCAATCTTTCGCCGTGTTGTGACTGTTGTAGGCTTTCTTTTGCGTGATTCAGACTCCGGGGAATCACCCAAAAGAAAGAATACAGTACTTGATTTTTTACGTCAGAATCGACATTGATTAGCCCAGTAATCCTGTCTCTCTCTTTTTCTTTTTGTGTGTGTGTGTGTGTTTATATATATATATATATATAGAGAGAGAGAGAGAGAGAGAGAGAGAGAATTACTGGGACTAATCATTTCGACGTAACAAAACAGCTGCTTATCAAGGAGTGGGCATTCTTCAGATATTTGAGAATAATTGCAATATACAGTATATGAGATGTTTTTAGACGAAGAAAGCATATAATACCTATTATACATACATATATATATATATGTATATATATATATATATATATATAATGCGTGCGCCAGTATAATGTGGCTATTTTCAGATCGCTGTTTTGATAAATCGCATTGAATGAAGAAACAAATTGTGGAGAATGAGTATTAAAATACTATTTAGTATATATTCCCCCACCCCACCCTAAAAACTGTATATCATAAGTGGTCTTCTGTCTGCCTTGTATGCAACACATTCCTGCAGTCTTGAATGGAAATTAACCGTAAATGTTCGGAACAGATGTTTGTCAGTGATTCTGTTTTCATCCCTGATGTGCTTGTTCAACTGGCCATGCGCTGTGGCTTTCACATGTCGCCAGAGAATGTAGTCGGGCGCACAGCGGTCAGGAGACGTAGCTGGCCAGGCCATGTCACCAGAACGTGAAATTATGCGTCCGGGAAACACGGCTGTCAGACAGTCCATTGATTCACATGCATCCACGTCTAAATGTCCCCAGGATTGTTCGATATCCTTCTGAGGTTACAGGTTACGGGTACTGTGCTATTACCTGTTTCGCATGTAGGGAAATGTTATTTTTGAAAAGTAAAAAAGCGTATATTAAGTGAAATTTTACTGCTGATTGTCCGCAATTTTTGTGTTTATTATATTCTGACGGAGTCGTCGTAACGACAATCTGAAAGCCATCACATTCTCCTGGCATACCTATATGTATGTATAGGCTTAGCCGTGACAGAAGGACGCTGGCAAAGCTTGATTACAGTGTGATAAATAAATCATTTATTTTATCGCGTCTCATAGACCACTTTCATTGCTGAGGCACTTCTTGCCCATTCTGAATAGAATTAATGCGTTAACAGATAACAGAACTAAATGTTTTACGTCCTCGGGTCTCCTACACCGAAATTTAAACAGTACTTACGTTTCGTACGTTTGCGAGTTGTCAGTACCTGCCCGAACCTCAGCGGCAGTAGGTCGGATACCATGGCTGTGCTGTGTGTATTTCAGTTTGCCTGACGCAGTTAACCTCAAGTACATCAGGAGCTATTTCACTTGTTCAAAATACTGCATTGCATTATTACTTCGTTTCCTTTACAAAGTTTTTTGATGGTCACATTTCTTAAATTTTCTGCTCGTTTCTGATGTTACTGTTCTTGCCGCTTGTTTGAGAGTTTTTTGTTTTACTTTTCAGATATTCTCTTTTTCTTTCTGAAGTGTCTGCTAGTTCGCGTCGCACATTCTTTACCCTGTTTTTATTATTTTGTTTTGTGTCTTGTAACCACTGTAGTTAAGTTTCTTTCTAATCTGATACTGAACGTTTTTCATGAAACTACGGTTTGTGCTGCTTCAGACTGGGTCCGAGACTTGTGGCTGAAAGTTTTATTTTCTCTGTGCTATTTCCCGAAGGCCTATTGAAGTCCCCACTGCCATGTACGTTATCCAAAGTTCCAAACTTCTTCAACTTTAAAACGTATCTTTGTCACTGTTTTGTTTGTTCGTTCGTTCGTTCGTTTATGCAGTGTGTGTGTGTGTGTGTGTGTGTGTGTGTGTGTGTATGTATGTATGGATGGATGGATGGTTCTGCTGCTGACGACTGTTTTTTTACAATTATTGTTATATTATTATTATTTGTCAGAAAACACCTTAATGAACTATTATGTTTAGTTATTAGTTATTGATTTTTTTTTGTCTGCCCAAGGGCCGGCTATCCTAACTGAAACGTTGGTTGGATTTTCTCATCCACTTCGACCAAATATTTTATTAAACGCAAAATGGGACCACGACCTCTTCGTTTTACATCCTACCAAATATTTACGACTAGGCTGTCATTAGATACTACATATCCTAGAGCTGTGCAATTTTTATGTTTTGTTGACCGTGCATCCCTGTATGATCTTGTAAAGAAAGCCAACTCTGTGTACAATTTTTCTTAGTATGTTTATTTCCTTTCTGTACATGTTTCGGGCGACTATGTGCCCATCATCAGGAGAAACAACTGTATTTATGCAACACTTGGTTTCATTCCATCCTGTATACCAGACAGTCATCCATACAGAATAACAAGTACCAAGTGTCGCATAAATACGCTTATTTCTCCCGATGGTGGGCACATAGTCGCCCGAAACATGTGGAGAAAAGAAATAAACATACTAAAAAAAACTGTGCACCAAATTGGCCCTATTTACAATATTAGAGTGTGCAGTTGCAACATTGCCATGTAATAAACTGAAGAACAGACTATCATACGGAGTGCTCAAGCTTCCTGTAGAGATGTAAAAGTAAAGTGCACCCTTGTACAGGCACTGAGGTTCTGTACAAGCCGTACGGCCCATAGGGGGATTAACGGTTTAGCTGTACTCTTTCTTGACCACGGCACTAGAAGGGGATGAGGGGTCAGCGTCACGCCTCGGCCGCTCTTTCCCCCCGGGAGAGACCCGGTACCCATTGTACAGGAGGCTGAGTGGGCCCCAGGGCCGGTCTGGACAGGTGAGGAAAATCTCGCCCCCGCCAGGATTCGATCCTACGCTACCCGGCCCACGGCGTGGAGATGTACTGTAAAGCAAATAGCATCCTTACTGGAGATTCATTAATGTGATTCGGCTAGGTCGAAACAACTTGTAAAGTGTTCAAGTATTGTTTATTGGACCCACATTTACTGCTCGTGGTATATGGAAGATATATGGGCGGTGGCATGGCTTGTGATACTTCGCAAAGTGGTGGTGGTGTTGGATAATAATGGGGAGTGGGGGCAGGCAGGGGGTTGGTTAGGTTGTCATGTCCCGGAACCATGGAAACTGGGAGAATACATGCGATCTTCTGCTTGTTCTAGGGGTTTATCGGTGGTTGATTTCGTCGTAGCATCAGTTGTGTTGAGACATCGCTACAGTAAACATCTGTTTTGCTGCTGCTGCTGCGGGACACTTCCGCCTGATCTCGGTAAGCAACATTCACATTTACTTCAGCGTTTTCCCCATCCTTCAGCGGATCTGTCTAAAACTGAATTAGCTAATTTGAAATTGTTCATAAAATCAAGAATGCATGTTCACCCATGGTGACATAAACCGCCACATGAGACACAAGGATAGATCCTTGAAAACGAAGATGATTTTCTGCAGTTGATTGTTTGCAGTCTAAGCAATGGTTATTATGATACACATTGCACTTTGCTTTTTATCTTTTTAACCATTTTAATATTTGTGTTTTTATTATACCTTTACACATCCGTGACATAAATAGTCATTATTGTATTTTCTTTGTTGAATACTTGCATGAGGATGCCCGAAAAAGGCTGAAATATGTAGTTGGATTACCACATGTTTGTATGTTATTGAATCTAATGTAGTGCAGTTGTTAGAATGTAAATGGACCATATTTTGTAAAAAGGGGACAACCCACCAAGTATCAGTTTTTACAGGAGAAGCAAGAAGGTGGTACCGTTTTACGTATGACAAATGCTTTGAGAGGTAGGATATCCCCCACCATCTTGGTTATTCTTGAAAATGGAGTTGTTATCTGTTTGCACATCATAGAGAACCGTTAGGTGAACTCATTTTAGCTCAAGTGGCAGTTGGCCCCTTTTTACAAATCGGGCGATTTGGTGAACTATAGCTCTTTCCTCAAGACTAGGACTTTTAGAGGTGGGATTTTCGAGGGACCTACATAGGGGCAATCAGGCCACAACAAATGTAGCAATGCAACGTAAATAAGGAACCGACTATTAATCGCATGCTACGGTGACGCGATTTAACTTGATCAACACAAACTTGTAACTCTGTATGTGACAGCAGGAAACAAACGCTGCACAGAACCAACGTCCTAATATCTCTATCAGTTCGTTAAATATATCATGCAATTCCTCTGCAGTCCCAAAGCCTAACCGTGGTTTACAGAAACCGAAAGTGATTGTCGATCGTTACTTCGTCCTGAGGAATGACAGGAACATAGCTCAGTATTATACGTGCACACACAAACCCAGAACCTGACACATAAATAAAACCCGTAGTCTTGTGTTTGTGTATGTACACGCACACACCTTAGTGGACTGTGCGTGTTAGCAACTCTTTCTTGTGCTTCTGGTTCCGTTATACAGAGTGTTCCTTGTATCGTTTCCGTAAACGCGGCCCCATTATCGCATAGAAAGCTGGAATTTGGCGGCGCATTCCATACAGCTGCAGTGTCCAAGGAAACGTTAACAGTGGTGTAAGAGCAACCGTGAGACGAAAGCATGCATTACGATTTACTTCGCTCGTTCGTTAGTACACATTATTAAACAGTTACCAATATCTGGGGCAGGTAGTTCATGAAGAATAGTCAATAGGTGTATGCAGAAATAAATATTTACGCTGTTATTCATTAATGTGAATATTTCATGTCTAATAAATCTTGTAGATATTAATCCGGTTTATTATTTGAATTTAAAACTTCCGTCATGTTTTATTACGAGCCATCTGTGAGAAGGTCGATGACTTTGCCATTCTGTGGACCGTGCATCGTGATATAGTTGTTTAATAAGGACCAAAAAGATGCACTTCTCTCTCTTAATTTATTTCAGTAATAATCCTCTACATGTTTCGAATAGACTAACTGTTCATCAACAGCTAGCACGATCGGAGATACCGTATGCTGCATATATAGTAAAATACCTCCTTTTGGTGAATAGTTAATCTATTCGAAACATGTCGAGGATTATTATTGAAATAAATTAAGAGAGAGAAGTGCATCTCTTTGGTCCTTATTACGTAAAAGGTCGATGACATTGGACTTGAGTTTTGAAAAATACGGGTCGTAGTTTTTTTTTTTGTCACTACATGTCGGTGTGGCGTACCGGTAATTTTATGACAAGCGATGTCGACAAACGCCAGTTCAGATGAATTCACTTCACCACCCCGACACCTTAAATTTGGCACAGCGACAAGTGTAATCAAGTTCACTTGTCGATGCTTGGGCTGAACGACGTGAGCCATCCACCAATGAAGTGTGAAAAAGGTAAATCAGTCCCATTACAGGCCCGAGGTGCCCGGAGGTTTCCAGGAAGTTAAGGTTCCCAGATTACGTGACAATGGCCCAGGATGGTGGTAAGGTTGTTAGCCTTATGCACCGGCCGCTTTTACCCCCAGGAAATACTCCTGGTACTCATTTCTGTTAGAGGCTGAGTCAACCCCAGGGCCATAGTGCTATCGGAAGGATTATGTCAATGAAAAATTCCAATGACACCATCTGGAATCGAACCAGCGACCTTCCGATTTGTAGCACAGCACCTTAACCACAGTGCTACCGCGGTCCCTGCAATGAAGCGTATAATTGTATTTTAACACTAACATGCAGCAAGAAGCCGTAGGCACTCATTTTGTTTTTTTTAAATAAATATATATATATGGCGGCATTCGTTAAAATACATCTGGCATTCTGTGTAGCTTGCATGTGCCGGAGTTCGCACAAGCAGAAGGGTCATGCGGTACATCAACTCAACCCACGCATAGGGATACGAACTTATCGCTCCTGGCAAATGAGACAGTCGAAATGAAAATGTCACTTTTAGCGGTTCTTGTGCTCTGTTTTTGCAGCACATCTTCCTTTTCACAAGGTCCTTGTTTACGTTCTGGAGTTTCAAATTGTTGAATACAAGAACTCAAGTGCTGATTTTTTTTTTGTGCGAATAATTTATATCGACTTTGAGAACAAGAGAAAAGAACCAGCAATTTATTGTTACTTCCCGCGAATGAGACAGGTAGAACAATTGAAGTTGTGACAGGGAAATTGGACTTAACGACTTGAAACAGTTCTTATCGCTATTACGTCGGGTGTTAGGAGCAAACTGACGAGGACTGGCCTAGCTGCTGGATTCGGGATAAAAACTATTTTTTTTTTAAAAGCAGTTAAGAATTGCTGTTCGTTAGCAGTTTAGAACTTGCCTGCATTTCATTACGGAAGAAAAAAGAAACTGGCGTTGAAAGAGGGATCCGAAAGGTGGGTCAGTAATGAGGTAGGGTATTCTGGCGAAATACACCAGCAGCGTCCCGTGACTCCGAATTAGAGGAACTTTTTTCGATTGAAAGTAAATCGCCGCGTAAAAGTTGACTGCTGAAGCCCAAAATAATGGCCTTACGATACTTGTGTTTTAAAGCAGTAGCTCGCAGAAAAATAAGGTGTCAAAGGGAAGTGTTTGTGCAGTCTATACAAAGCGGTAACAGGAAACTGATGGATTACCCACAAGTTTGGGTGTAAAATTCACGTATATGAACTAAGCAGAATGAACATAGCCATCGTGTTGTTCATTCTTCGCATGTATCTAGGAACATCATGAGTTACATTAGTAATCCATCCATAAAGCGTCGGCTAAGGAAGTCAGCAGTTGGAAAAGCAAAATTTCAGCGAAAAGCGGCTACAGTCTACTTCGTGAAGTGCAGATTCTGCCCTGTGGTGTAAACTTCCGTTATGAACTCCTAGGTAAATCATTTGTGGGCTTCTTTGAATTTCAAATTGTGTTACTGCCAGACGAATTTTTTATTCGTTATTTTATTGTCTTTAGTCGTAAAGGATGACAGAATGCTTTATGCTTTGTTTAGGTTTGCATGCTGTGGTACAGTACAACCGAGTTGTTTGGGTGTAACCATGAAGTTAAGACACTATTCCTATCAAATAATGTGGCACTTTGCAAATCGGAGGTCAGAAGTGTCGGTTGATGATGCAGTTAAAACAGTCTAAGGAAGCAAGAGACTTTATACATTCGATGTTTTAAACATTACTTTTTGTAAGTCTATCATACGTCGGTGAAAGATATCAGATAATTACACGTTCTGAACTGAAGAGATGCGTAACTTAGCACAGTAACCATCAGAATTCATGCAGCCTGCTTTCCTGATGTGTAGACTTCAGTTTTGTAGTCGTCGACGGCTGCGGTGGCGGTGGTGCTGTTACTGTTACTGGTACTGCTGTTTTATATCATATCCTTAAGAGGCGATAAGTATATATTCATTACAGACTGCGTTTAGTGCGTGGGATGTAACCTCCAGGTTACGCATCATCGCCATATTCTTTTTTTTTTTCAGAGTTAACACTGCTTTATGCCTAATGCATATGCATGCTTATGATCTGCCTCCGTAGCACATTCGATGTACCTAGCGCAGTGGTCAATTACTGACTGTTATTATACCAAAAGCTAAAGAATATCTCGCACGGCTGCTGTCTTATTGTTTTAGATTATACGCTTTATTGTGGGACATTTGCGTATTATTTGAAGACATTATCTTGCGTGATTTCGCGCTTCTGCCGCGACGTAATGAATCTGCGTTCTTCTGGGATGTTGCGTAGCGTAGATTCGTAGTTTCCGACGTTTCGGAACAAACTTTTCATCCCATCTTGAAGGGTCCTTGACGCTTTAAGATGGTACAAATACGTTTTCTTGTATCGCATGCCGTGTTGAAACCAGCGAACCTAGACCCTTATCATGCATATGCTGCTGAAAATGTTCGCTTTTGTGGAGATTATCTTCGCCAAAATAATTGGCAGAAACATTGGTCCGGGCGCTTGAGTCCTATTCTTCCACTTTGCCCTATCAGAATGCTGCTGCAATAAGAAATTATTTACTTACTCCATGGTGCAGAGTCTTTCTTGAGAAGCTAAATGATTTGCAGCTAGTCAAGAAATTCCCCGTATTTCACGGAACCCGAAGGTTCATTACCGCACTCACAAGCGTCCGCCACCTGTCTCTATCCAGGGCCAGCCCAATCCAGTCCATATACCCACCCA
>Ga0136643_10013962_pt1 | contig 12039 bp, 9 predicted proteins | sample TergutLab28metaG_FD_96883 | JGI IMG/M metagenome (GOLD analysis project Ga0136643, IMG submission 96883) | Labiotermes labralis P1 segment gut microbial communities from Petit-Saut dam, French Guiana - Lab288 P1 (version 3) (version 3) | ecosystem: Host-associated > Arthropoda: Insects >...
CCAACGCCCAAGAAACTCTGTATAAATGCTTTTGTATTGATGTAAAAAATTAAGATTAACTTCAGTAAGCTCAGGGGCAGAGGTCGCTGGAGCGAGTCTTCATTTTTGGCACTACTTTAATAACATCATCGCTTGCCTGGACTATAATTTCAACTGTACTCCAACTAGACTTAACTATAACTACTAATGTAACAGCAGCTTCGAATAAATCAGTATCATTATTCATCGGAAAACAAAGTCTGAGTACTTTGACCCACGCCGCTGGCCAACTGGTGGCCAACCAGTCCTCGCCCAGCCGCGTTACACCACATATTTTCATTCGTCATGAACAGCTAAATATTGTTTAATATCCTGAAATATTCAGACCACCTTTCTCCATCTGTTCACCCTACTGCAATAAGATAAATTTCCTCATACATAATTTTTCGCATCATGCTTTTTTTTTTCGCCCACATATTTGAATAATATTGCAATATTCTTGTTCTCAAACAGCATTCAAGTAATTCAGTACTTCTGAAGTGCATGTATTGGCATGAAAATGTGTATCCGAACCACTGACAGCCTGTGATTCTGAGGACTTCGCTGTTCTGTTACGTTGCATGGCGTAAATTTATAGTTGTTATCGATATGCTGTCCCGTAATACCGAAAGCGCGCAAAGTTCCGGAAGTGAAGGCTTGACCTAAACCACAGCGAAAGCCTCTAATCTCTCATTGTTTCTGATCTTGCTGTGCTAGTGCGCACTGTGCCATGGCATTCTTATTGGACATGTCTCGTACTGCTGCTGGATCTTGTATTCTGACGTAAACTTCACTTGCTGCCCCGCCTGTCCTGGTATTCTTAGATCGGTGTGAGATCTGTAGCTTCCATGGCAGCGAAAACTGAGATGACTGTCCTCCGGATTACGACACGAGGTAGTGGCCTTGGTTTCTAACGGTTCATACGCTAGGAACGTGGATTACGACAGCGGGTTCCCCTGAAATGACGGTAAGAACGTAAACGCCTACACAATGAATGTGCCACAATCTGAATTACAAAATCTGGAAAAGCAAGCAAATATGTCACATATTCATGAACACGAAGCGGACTCTGAACCTTTGCAATGTCTTTTAATAGGCCTATTAAAGACGTCCAATTATGTAATTATCTTGGGCTACGAAATTTGAAAAAAAGAGCGTAGTTTGCATGGAAGTAGGTATGAACATTTTAAGTGGAGGAAGCACGTTATTGTCTGTGAAATTTCATAAATCTAGGCATGTATGATTAAAATATCGACACGAAGACTGTAGAAATAAGTTGAACAGAAGGGACACAAGACAGGGTAAGCAACGAATATTGCTATTTGATCATATGTCGCTTCCTCTGTGTGCAACAGGAATGTTGACTGACTGATTGACAGGCTGTCTGTGAGTATAAGCCAAAGGTTAATGGCCTCCAACATCATAACGCACCATTGGTTACGATCGGTTGTTGTTTTCTGTCACCTTACACCCCTACAACTTTCCTCAAATAATGATAATATTAAAATTAAAGGAAAGAAATCACAACAGTAAAAAAATTAGTATTTTATAGAATTCGTATAATATATTGTAGCATTATGGGCTACATGTTTCGACTCCTATCAAGTCATCTTCGGGTCCTCATGATGTAGATCCAGACATACAAATGTTTACTGCATTGTGGGATATATTATAAGATTTACTACAAAAATACTGTAGTGTTTGACTGTTGTGATTCGCTTCCTTTAATGTTATACTTCAAACACTTCGGGATGGTAAACGTTAAATTTATGATAAACTTCTTTTCTTTTTTTTGCGCCGTGCATTGTAATATAGTTATACAATATAAACCAGCGAAATGCACCTTTTCTGAATTAATATCTTAATTTTTAAGTTTTGGTGTCTTATACATGTTTCGAACCTGTCTTGTGTTCATATCGATATATTTAAAAAGTTCAAATACGAGGCTTATTCAGAAAGTAAATACCGTTTCGCTGTAAAAAAATCGAGAAAGGTTTCATAAAAATTTTATTGTTGTCAGGTTCTATATTCTTCAAACTATTTTTCCACATATTCGCCGCCATTATTGAGGCACTTATCTTAGCGGGACAGAAGTTTTTGTGTACCCTCCTCATAGAATGCGGCCGCCTCCGATGTTAGCCACTACTGACAGTGTCATAGAGTAGAGTCCTTGAAATCTGAGGAAAGTGCACGTTCAGATCAGAAATTGTGAAACGTCTGTCGTCACGCGCTCTTTCGTTGACCTTCGCGCCTCATCTTGCACGTTCTCTCGTCCTTCATTGAACATCCGAACCCATTTCCTAACCATGCCATCACTCATCGCATTATCACCGTACACTTGACAGATCTGATGATGAATCTCACTTGGTAGCACATTCCGAGGCTTCAAAAAACGAATTACAGACCGTATTTCACAGTCGGCGGCCCCTTCAATTGTCTTAAACATGTTTAACGCAAGGAACAAACATAAACATAACACGAATTTCACGAAATGGCGTCTTTTGCTTCTCAATTGGTACAGGAAGTCACTGCACATGCGCAAAGTGACAGTCTCGAGGATGCGCGAGAGGTATGCGCAGACGGTACTTACTTTCCGAATAACCTACGTATTTTGTATTTAGATATCTTTTAAAAGCCTTTTATTGTAATTTCAGCATGTAAAACATACTATACCCGAACATACAACCGTCTTCTTGAAGATGAACCTTGGTGTTCGAAACATATAGAAAACATCAAAAATTAAAAATTAAAATATTAATTTTGACACGCGCATTTTGTTGGTTTATATTGTATAATTATAATTAATTTTATTCTCACAAAATTTTCTCGTCCTTAAGTGGCAGTAACGAACATTTCTTTACTGCGAGGTTCTACATAATCAGTCCGATAGGTGCGATAATTAAAATTAGAATCTTTGAAGTGAAACTGGCACAACGACCCACGACAACGGACACGTTCATGGTGTCACTATGGAGGAGGGAATTGGTGCGGCTGCTCCAGGCGGCAGTATCCGAACGGCGACAAAATGAACAATTTAAATGAAATAGAAACATGATTTTCTGTGATCAACAAATTTTAAATTCTTGAACCAAATTAGGGGAAATTCAATAAATAATTGCAGCTTTTATAAAACTTATAATTATTACTACGGCCTGCCATTGTAATTATACGTTACGGGCCCAAAAAACCTAACCTGACCAATGGGTTATCGCGGGGCATTTAGCAGTTCTCTTAAACGTTTCAAATTAAGTGGTTATTGTACGTATAACATATATACCTTCTTCTTTAACATTTAAACACCGCATCATGCGCACACATTGTATTTAGCGTATTTCTTATCATTGTACCAAAATCAGCCTCGGGATGAGTATCACTATATTAATGGACTGCAGAATTCTTTAGATGGACGCGGGAAGTTACGATAAAACGGTAGAGGAGCCCACAGACAGGGTGTAAGTGGCAGCCCAGATATCCTGTAAACTGACAGTCTGACGGAATTCGTTAATTAATTAATTAATTAATTTATTTATTCATAGATTCATTCTTCACTCCACCCATTTTTATTTCGAATTTGCGGGGAATTGAGGGGCTAATTTCACGGCTTTGCCCCTCGGCGAACGTAGAATGGGGGCCTGAATGGGTCCCTGGATTAGTTCAATGCGTGTTGTCCACGTAATGAGTAGCTGGCTCACACGCACATTCTCACGCACGTATGTGCATAGTTTTACAGCTTAGCTGTTAAGCAAAGAAAAATGAGAAGGATCGATTTTGCTTTGTAAGTCTTAGATACCTCGAAAAAAGTACTAAATAAGGTAAAATTTTCTTTTTTCTGTGGCGCTGTAGCCCATGTCGGGCCTAGACCCCCTTCCCATTGAGGTTTCTAAATTATACGCGTGCCGACACATAGCCTACAACAAATAAGACTCCTCTGGATGAGTGATCACCTCCTCGAAGAGGTCGATACCTGCACAACACACAATACAGGGGAGTTACCTTGGGCAAATGCAGTATTCGATATGGCAGAAGAAAATTTTATGTGAAGAATACTTCTATTCGTTGCGGTCAGATTTCTGAGTTAGGCGTATTCCTTCGGTCTTCTCTCCGGTCTCCGTGTGCTGTTTTTCCAATGGAACGAGGGCAGATCAGTCGCAGTGCTGCCAACTGCGTTCGCCTGAGTTAAGTCATGGGACTTGTGGCTGATCTGTCGGGATTAGACTTCAGGCAAAGACAGGTAGGCCTAGCTTTTTACCCCATCGATTTCACTCGGTTTCAGTAACCTTCTCATGCCAGGGCTAAAGGGTCGGATTTTGAAGCTGACGTTAAGAACGTGCGGAGCTTGATTATTCTTGTCCACATTCGCTTTTTCGGCGTTTTGGTGACGCACAGGAACAAGTTTGTGTTGCCGCTTAAGACTGACAGCAGGAACAGTCGATTTGCCCCACGTCTAAATTGTAGCCCTGCTCTGTAACTCTGGCGGATGACTTGTTAACTAAGCAAACAACTAATTAATAAAAAAAAGCAAGTTTAGTGCATTGAGTAAGTAGCTACATAATTAACTACTTAATTATAAATCCATCGCAAACACACTTCCTTGAAAGAAATCATTCTAATTGACCTTGACAAACCTGCGTTGTTATCTGTCATCTTAATCGTGTACTGTCCATTTGCGTAGGTTTAACCCTTATCCTCCTAACGTGGACAATATGGTGAGCTCCTAATAATGCCAGCAAATGGCAGATGGGATTTAATTCGGCGTTTAAAGGGTTAATTGTGTAAAGGATACAGAGCAGTCTGACACGATGCGTTCATGTATTGGCAGAATATAAAGTAGCGGCCTGTGATGGATAAGCTGTATTTTTCGAAAATCTGTAGAGAAAATTCAAGTTTCATTAAAATCTAACAAGAATAAAGGACACTGCATATTCTAGACCTATGTACATTTATGGCACTCTCTTCCTAAACTCTTTGCAAAATGAGAAATATTTCAGACAACATTTGTAGAGAAAATCACAACACGCATTTCATGCTCAAAACATTATTTTCGAAAATCGTGTCATTTACGAGATAACGTGGAAAAATATTGCAGAGACGGACTGCATCAATTGGGAACAGGATTTTCTTTTTTACACCACAGAATAGTATCAACAGATAAGAGTGTAGAGTTTGACTGAGATAGGAGGTCATATGTAGTTCTGAGAGGTCGCTGGTGTAATATCGTTGTTCTGAATGTGCATGCACCAAGTGGGCAGAATAGTGATGTTTCGAACACAGTTTGTATGAGGAATTAGAGCAGCTTTGCGAACATTTCCCCAAGTACCATACGAAAATACTGGTAGGAGATTTTAATGCAAAACTGAGGAGAGAGGGTAATGGTGTTAGAGTAGTAAATTTTGCCACATCCTGAAGTCTGGTTGATAAGAGCACGATGTTTCCACACCGAAACATTCATAAGTACACCTGCAACTCTCCTGATGGGAAGACTCAAAACCAGATTGATCACGTATTGATAGATAGAAGTTGGTATTCGAGTATATTCTATATACGATCTTTCAGGGTTGTTGACTATGATACCGATCACTATCTGGTGGTTGCAAAAGTTATGGAAAGACTGGCAATAAGCAAAGAAGCAGTACAAAATTTTGCTGTTGAAAGATTTAATCTCAGGAAACTAATGAGCTGGAGGTTAGGAAACAGTATAGGTTAAGATCTCAAACTAGTGTGCAGCTTTGGAGAACTTAAATGATAGCGAAGACATAAATATGGATTGGGAGAACATTCAAGAGAATATCAAACTTCAGCTAACAGGAGTCTAGGTTCTTACATTCTGATGCAGAATAAACTATGGTTTGATGAAGACCATTTACGTTTTTCAGATCAAAGGAAACAGGCTAAAATGCAGTGGTTACAGGATCCAACCCAAAGCAATATAGAAAATCTATGCAATGTAAGACGTGAAACTAGCAGACACACGAGGAACAAAAGGAATGAATTTCTGAAAGCTAAAGTTGATGAACTTGAAACTAACAGTCAAATAAAAAATATCGGAGACTTGTATAGGGGCTTAAGAAGAGTTACCATCATAACTAATATAGTAACGGACGAGAAGGGTGATTTGCTTACAGACACTCGCAGTATTTTGCCTGGTTGGAGGAACCATTTCCCTCAGCTATTGAAGCGTATATACTATAGAGAAGTAGTTGCTAGTTAGGAGACTGGATTAGAAGAAAATGCTGATAAAACTAAGTACATTGTCATGTTCCGAGTTCAGAATGCAGGAAGAAGTCACGGTATCAAGAACGATAACATATTATTTGAAAGGATGGAAGAGTTCAAATATTTGGGAACAAACTTAACCAATAAAAATTTTATTCAAGAGAAAATTAAGGGACGATTGAAGTAAGGAAATCCTTGCTATCATTCGGCGCAGAATCTCTTGTCTTTCAATTTGCTATCCAAAAATATAAAGATTAAGATATACAGAACTATAAATTTGCCTGTTGTTTTGTATGGGTGTGGAACTAGGTCGCTTGTACTGAGGGAAGAGTGTAATCTGAGAGTCTTTAAGAATAAGGTGCTGTGGAGAATATATGGGCCTAAGATGGTCAAGATAACAGTGCATTGGAGAAAACTACATACTGAGGAACGTAATGGTATGTACTCCTCACCCAGTTTTGTTCGGGTGATAAAATCGACAAAAATGAGATGGTCGGGGCATGTAGTACGTACTGTGGAGAGGAGAGGTGCATACAGGGTTTTGGTGGGGGAAACCTGAGGGAAATCTACAACTTGGAAGACCCAGGCGTAGATGGGAGGATAATATTAAGATGGATCTTCAGGAAGTGGAATGGGGGGCATGGACTGGATTGATCTGTCTCGGGAGAGGGACAGGTGGCGGGCAATTGTAAATAGGATGACGAAATTTCGGATTCCATAAAATGCGGGAACTTCTTGATTAGCTGATTGGCTTCTCAAGAAGGACTGTTCCATGGAGTAAGTAAGTACACAAGTACTGCCCTCAGGCGAGCTCTTAAAGAATTATATGGCTCTCCTCTGAGTTGAAGTTGGCTATCCCTGTTTTACAGGGAGAGGTTTTCATTCCCTGGCCCAACACCCAAACTGAAGGGCCAGTTCTCCATATTTGCGATGATATCCCCCGGAGACAGGATGACCCAGTTATACCTGCAGGCACTGGCCAGCACTGGACCTCGGCACAGCCACTTCCCTTACTCAAAATTATTACCACCCCAAATGGAAATAGGTTTCTGAACAAAAGTTACCAACGTCCTAAATGGTTACTCAGGGACTTTGTATAAGTGTGTTTTTGTATTTCCTTAGTTTTATTCTCGTGGAGGAGATGCCATGTTGCAGTTGGAGGCCCAGGTGCATTCTCAGGCTAGTGCAAGTGGGATTTGTAGTGGTCAGAGTGGTACTGGGACAGGGATTTCTCGGAGATTTTCAGTTATTTTCTGTCGCTGTCATTTCGTCAGTGCGTCATAACCGTATTTAACACAGGTATCACTGATCCTGTACCATCTTTGCCCTCCAGCAAAGTTAAATAAGACAATACGAACGTAATAAAAATGTTAGTCTCTTGGAGTGATCGTCGACGCTTCTGGTCCGTTGTTGCTATTTCATTTTTTTCAGTTTGTAGGTAGCTGGCATGTGGGATGCTGTGTTGCTCGTACCATTTATCACTTCAGAAGTATGCAGAGAACCATTTCCGTTATTCCACCTGTGGGCTACTTCTTAGGGTCAGAGGAGGAGTGACCCGTTTCTGTGGAGGTCAGAGACCGTGTCCAGTGGGCACTATACAGTACTGCAAGGATATAAAACCGGTCAGTCCTCCTCTGGTGCCACTCACGATTAATCTCTGATAATGTAATTTGTTTGCAGTGGCGTTCACTGTGGAATAATAAGACGGAAGCTAAAACATGAATTATCGTTACAAGCTGATCTCGACAAAATAATTCTACAGAGTTCTGATGTCTGAGTTTTAAGAATACCTTAGCCTATCTGTCCAGTCTGTGTAGACGTTGTACCGATTCTTTGACCTGTGCATGATGACTGATGACTGATCCTATCCCTACAACGTAGCTTTTTTTTTTTTAATTTTGTTTTAAACAAGGACGGTGGGAATTCCAAGCAGTGAATGGTTACAAATTATTTCGACAAGTACATGTGACTTTTCTCTGCACTGTCTCGCACAGTAGTGAAAAAGCCTTCTGTTTAAGGCGATAAGCAACGCACGTAAAGTCTAACATTTTCAAGTTTCCCTCTTGACCTAGCTAACGAAGTTTGGGAAATGTTCCGTTAGTGAGAAATTCGGTTCAACAGCACTGACACTGACGTAAATAAATTGGATTTAATGAAGTGACGTTATGGAACGCACTAAGTCGAAAGCTTGTGGCTCTGACTGCACCTCCTTCACGTGCTACATTCTTTAGTTATAAGGACTCTGAAAGCATAATATTACCCTTTTATTTTACGTTCTTCGTAAAAATATGATGATTGATTAAATTACACTAAAAATAATCGTTTATTTGTGAATATTTGTTTGAAATACAAGTAAATTTGTAGGATTTGTGCGTGGGTGTTTGCGAGCAGAATAATATCGTCATTTTCTTACAATAATTACTGAACGTTGTGTATTTTGGTAAGTACTGAAGAAATCAGTTACAGGAATTTCAGTCAAGAGATCACACTGTATTATGCAACCCACGAGACTGAATTTTGTATTCTAATTTAATTCTAAACAACGTGTTTCGGCCTGTGTTTTATAAAACTTAAAGGGTCTTAGCATTCCCTCTTTGAGTTATTATCAAGATATCCTTGCTTTTCATAATTTACTTGCATATTTGCATAGTGCCATCATAGTGTTTTGGCATGTCATCTTATTATGTTCTTCGCACAATGTGATCGTCACATGTGTTCGTACATGACTATCATGTTACGTATTTGCATAATGCAATAATTTTATGTGTTATCGTGTTACCATGTCCAATGTTCACATGTCATCACTTTGCATTCGCATGCCACCGTTTCGTTTTTGCATAATGTGATCATCTTCGTATGTGGTCGCATTTCATCATATGTATTTCCATGCTGTCATATTCTTACATGTTGGCACATCATCATATAGTATATTAGCATCTCATCATCGTATGTGTAACGTAACGTCATCTTGGTTAAAACGGTGGGACAGCCCTTTGCAATTGGACAACCACAACGTACTTTACACTTCTTAAATGAGGAATTGTGGAAGTGCATTATTACGTGGATTGATATTCAGACCCGGTATGTGTTGTTTGCCCGAATAATGCTTATTCGAATTTCAGAAATATGCCATTGTCTTTTACTATTCTTATGTGGCAATGTATATGTATATATAAGATTTATTTCAAAGAGAGTATGTACGGAATATTCACGAACAAGTTACACAAGTTTTCGCCTAAACGATTTGAATAAATATAATGGCAAAAGTTAAATAAAAGTGAATATAAGTAACAGCAGTGAAAAAGTGAGGCATATTTTGTTACTTAACTTCCATGGTTTTTAGCATACTATCTTGGCAATATAAAGATAGGCGTATTTTATATCACATAATGTTATAGCCATTTGACGGATTTTCGTGAGATGTTGTTTAGATATTATGCCTTTAGAGACTTCCTAATTGTTGAACTTCGTAATTTCGTACATTATAATTACGTAGAGACGGTAGAATGGAGAGCTAGAATGTATCTTTTGTTAAGGTAAATATTTCTAGGAAGACTATATTAGCCGCGCTATAACTAGTGAGCTACTGGAGACAGGTGTGTTACGTGTGTATTACATACACGGTGACATAAGGAAGCTTTGATATTTTATCTGGTGTATTAGCAAATTTGAAAGATGTTGGAATGAGCACTTCTTCTCAGAACTTCTTAAGATATGCCACTTAGATAGAATAATAAGACGAACAGCAATCCCGACAGAAATAATTGACTAATGAACAGACGTCATGGCTTCCGCGCTGATAGCCCTCAAGCGTCCAATTTGTAGGCTAATTATACAGACAAATAAAAGCTGTACAATACAGAATTGCAACGTCTTGATAGAATCAAATTACGTGCTACTGATAATTTTTTTTTACGTTCTTCATTGTCAGCAGCTCTTCATGATTAGAGTTAATCAGTACCGTAAGACTGGATCATTGTGGGCATTAACTGCTTGAAGTAAATGATCTTGCTTTTGCGCCCGAAAAGAATATCGAAATTGTGCAACATATTAATTGCCAGGCGTTGTCCAATGGTGAAGTGCAGGGTATGGAATCCTCGACTTTGACAACGTCTAGGTTTGTAGGTGGTTACAGCCGTTTCGGGGAACAAATTGCCTTCTTTACTCTTTCCGCGCGCGAATATAACAGTTGTTTGTCTCACACTTCGTTTCAGGGAACTCATCGGACACTTCGCCGAAACTCTATATGTATACTTTGATGTTCCGTCTAAATAAGGAATTGTAATGGCCTTTTTTGTTATTGGGCTTATTGAACTCAATTTATTTAGTTACAATAAACACTGACCCATTACTTACCATTGCTTTATTTTTGGGACGAATGAATTTTATTTTTTAAAGTTTGTTTATTTTGGAAAAAATATTGTGTTTTCCGGTAGCTGTTTATGGCTGATATTACGTAAAATAAATTTAACGTAATCTTAGTTTTATAATTTACTAAAAGCAGTGTTCTGAAGATTGATGTCTCTTGTGTTTCTTTTTTAGGCGAGTTCGAAAAATTGCGATGAGTAACTAATAACTTCATCATGTCTGTCTGTCGTCCGCATGGAACAATGCGGCTGTCACTGGAAGAAATTTAATGGAATTTGCTATATGATTACTTTTCGAAATTCTGTCAAGAATACTCAAGATTTGTTAAAATCTGACAAAAATAACGGGTATTTTACATGAAGACAAATCTCGTTCAGTTCTTCAGAAAATGAGATGTATTTCAGAAGAAAGTAGTAGAGAATATCAAAACACACATTTTATGTTCAATAACCTTTCTTCGAAAATCGTGCTGTTTGTGAGATAATGTGGGAAAAAATATTGTAGTGTCTGTCAGGCCACGATGACCATATGGAACATACGCATTGCATGCTGGATACATAAGGCTACAAACAGATTTTCGTAATATGTAATACTTTCGGCTTTTCCATTGCAACAATAATTGCACGCATGCGCCTCATATTTACGTTATACCTACGTTGGTTGTCTGTCATGTCTGAGGAATGTGAAGTGTTGTAAATACACTTGAAATCATTTTTTGGCAATCGTTACCGTGGTAACGGTTTAGTACGAGTTTGAGACTGTCAGGGGTGGAGCCACATTCCATTTAAAGCACTTTGATAAGCATCACAATTTTTTTTCTGTCCCATTACAGCGTCCTTAGCATAATGTAGTTCCGTTAACACTGAAACAAATACTTAGGTTATGCTGATCAACTCTTTTATGCTCTTGTAGATTCTGAGTTCCACTTTCACAACATTATATAATACACGTAGACATATCATTTAGTAACAGCTTACACCTTCCTATATTTTGTTTTTTTTTTACAAATTTTGTTTCGCGATATATGTCAAGTGTCACGGATATTTCTGTTACCGACATAGAAAAGCAAGTTAAAGAAATGGAGCAAAGTATAACAGATATGGATGACGTTGAAATAAGTATTATTCAATTTGGAAGCAATGAAGTTGCAAGTGTTGATATACAGGAAAATAAATCATTTCAAATGTATGATGTGGCTTGAAGTGTTCACGTATCAAAATACAGAGGTGCTGATAAGTCCTTAGCCCGACCATGAAGGAAACAAGCTAATGTTTCTGTCAGAATGGCGCGAATTTCCTTCGTCGCTTTGCCTTCCGGGTGGGGGGGGGGGACCTGGTGGAAGCTTCCGTTCCGGTGTGGTTGGAAACGCAACCGTCCCTGACCTGCTTCCAAACTTTTTTTCCTCCCGGTCGGGGCAAGGACTTTTCAACGCCCAGGGAA
>Ga0136643_10013967_pt1 | contig 12038 bp, 5 predicted proteins | sample TergutLab28metaG_FD_96883 | JGI IMG/M metagenome (GOLD analysis project Ga0136643, IMG submission 96883) | Labiotermes labralis P1 segment gut microbial communities from Petit-Saut dam, French Guiana - Lab288 P1 (version 3) (version 3) | ecosystem: Host-associated > Arthropoda: Insects >...
GAAACTATGTTACGCGGATTGCGGACAGACCAAAATATAACTCCACATTTTCTATTATTAAAAACATACTAAAAATGATCATCTATATCAAGAATTTGATGCATTATTTATGTGAACGAACTGATATAATTCCCAGCAGGTCTCATTTTTATACGCTTTGTACAAACAAAGCAAAATGTAGCTAAATAAAATAACAAAAAGAACCAGTGACAAGTATTTTATTTATAAATATATAAATTACAGGCCAACTTATTCTGTAGTAATTCAGTGACATTAAATATTGCTCATATTTACTGAGACAGACAACGTAGCTTTTTTCTAAACAGCTCTACACATATTTCAAATGGGAATGCTTTTGTTGGGGTGTTTAAATCCCTAAACAGCCATATCCCATTATGTAACAAGTCCTATTCTTTCACTGAGATGCAACAAGATTTACAGCCTGCCGGCCAGATGGCTCCAACATCGGAATCAACTGCATCCATTAATTCTGCGTAAAAATGTGAGCACCATTTGGAATTGTAAAACATGACACGTTACACTGTAGATACAGAGACTGCAATTTAAAAGCGTGGTAATAAGCCTGTGGTTCGTGATCCATGTAGGGGGCTTTTAAACACAGAATATTCAGAAGTTCTTGGACTGATATTACATTTAAAAAAAACAAATTACCAATTTTGTCAAATGCGTTGCAAAGCCGTGAATTTTGGTAATCAAGTAAGAAACATTCAGGAATAAATCGCTTCCTCCTTCTTCAGAGTACAGGATGAAGTGCTGTGTTAAGGAGAAAGGTTAGAAGGAAGTTCCAAACTACATGAAATTGCTTTACAAATAAGGTAATCCTACATCTTGCTGTCGTGAGGAGCTCAGATCTCATCAAGAGACAGAAGAACTTTAATGATGGGTCACTGTAGCACTTAGAGTCTGAATCGGGCAGAACAGAGCAGATAAATAGTCGTTGTAGCCTCGAATAAAATGATGGTTGTGTACTTAGAACGAATGTTTGTATTGGGTCTTTAGTTTTACCCCGGAGTCACTGAATTTTTTAATGTAATTTCAATTTCACATGACAATTACGGCATTTGTATGAGTTTTAGTCTTAAAATTAAAAAACGAAGAGACCATTTAGAGATGTATGGTTAGAACTGAGGATAATATTAAAAAGTTTTGCTACGAACTCCTCAATGGACACACTACCTGTTAACCGGTTCTGACAGCCTTCCTGCAGCCACGGCACAATACCAACACGTGGCGATAACACTACGCAGTCGTCATCTCCTGAAGATGGGCACATGGTTGCCCGAAACATGTTGAGCAACTTGTAAAGGAGAAATAAAGGATAACACAAAAGTGACATCTAGTTAGTTTCTTATCCACACTGAATTAAAAAGTACATTAAAGATACAGAGTGTGAAAACTTGGAATGGATTCATCTGGCTGAAGTTAGGGATTAGTTCCGACAACTTATTAGAAGAAAAACGAAAATTCCCGTTGCGTGAAATTTGCGGAATTTCTTGAGTAGTTAAACGACTATTGGCTTCTGAAGAAGAATCCTGTTCCATGTATTTTAATTGTGTTATCTATAGACACGCCCAATTGCTGAACTTGTATAGCATTATATATATGAATGGATGATTATCGAACATCGTCACAATGCTACTGACACGAAAGAAGTACACCGGTACAGACCGGTACCAGTGTCACTTAGTACACTAAATATGGACTGGTATGTCCTCACGTCCGGCTTCCGTGGCGACTGGCCTGAGCCACGGAGGCCTTCTTAAGGCAGTAAGCCATTCATGTACTTGCCTTCAGCTGGTTGTGGAAAGTCGGCATTGTGGAGACAGTGAAGTAACTAGTGATTACATTCAAAACCCCACACTGTCAAACTTCACCGTCTAAGTACCCATGGGTAATATCTGACTTTACAGTTGAAAGGTTTTCACTGCAGTACAATGAAGCAGGGGTGGCAAACAAATACAATGTTTGTTACCAACACTTGCATCTTTCCGCAATAACGGCTGCTAAACATAGTTCCCAACTGTTCCGCAGGAGAAGAGCGACACTGGGATGTGATGGGACGTAACGTAGTGTAACACTTGTAATGGAGGCAGCAGGATACTCTGTCATATCGACAGGATTCTAGGTCACAACTTGACTTATTATGTTATATTATATTATATTATACTTTGCGCTAAATGTTCTTCCGAACAGGTAGATAAAGTGTCATTTACCTACGCTATTAGGCATATTCGTGTTTTCTATATAGTGTCCATGGTAGATCAATGTGTAGATGTACGAGGGGGTGCTAATAAGTCCTTAGCCCGACCTACTTCCCCGTGTCGTAGGACGGAATCAATAGTGTCTTTGGAAAGAAGGGTTTATTCATGTGCCAAATTGCAAGTCTTTTCTTGTTACAGGGGCTGAAAGGGAGCATGTCAGGCGACGCGCGCGATTTCAACAACATGAAGACGAGATCTGTTATCAAGTTTTTTCCTGCAAGGCAAGGCGCCGAAGGAAATTCACGCCATTCTTATAGAAACAATAGGGGAACACGCACCATCGTATGCCACCGTCAAAAACTGGGTGGCACAGTTTAAACGTGGTGATTTTTTCCACCTATGATGCGCCTCGTCCTGGACGATCCAAAACAGTGACCTCCCCGCAAATTATTGTTCAAATTCACGAACTAATCTTGGAAGACTGCCGGATTTAGGCTAAATCAATAGCTGGGCAACTGACTAAGAATTTTATTGAGCTTCATGGGGAGTATGTTGAAGAAATCCCGAGTTTGGTCGCTATAACTTGTTTCCTTCCTGGTCGAGCTAAGGACTTATCAGCACCCCTTCGTATGGAGCAATGGTGGAATGTTACTGACCGGTGAAAACTAAAGTACTGTGATAAAAATAGTTGTCCGCTTTGCCCACTAGAAATCTCAAAGTGACTGGTCTTATTTCGAAGCCGGCTGTCGTCAGGGAGACGCCGGTGACTACTTATGGTATGTGACGGCCTGACGCACCCCCAAAGGCTAGCATGAAGACCACCCACAATTCGTATATGGTGCTACGTCACCACTCCTTACAAAACAACAGTGACGCAACGTATGTGAAAAAAGGGAGAAGCCACCAGACGTTAGTTGCAGAAATATTAACGCCGGAGTACGGATACTGCACGCATGTTCAGATATAGGGTTTTAGTGAGAAAGCGACTAATTTTAGTAGTTTATTTCATTTTATTTTATTACTTTTATATTTTTTATTTTTCTTTTTTTTGTGTAGAGAAATGTATTCTTGCACGAAGTTTGACTTTGAATTTTATATTTGTTTTGCTCCCATACACCAATCCGCATTCATTCAATACGGGTTCTGTGGCGCAGTCTCCGTGACTACATACATATTTATGTTGTTCTGCTCTCTTGTTTGTCTACACATACAACACTGCTGTTACTCTACTGTTACAATTTTACCTCTTCGCTTTGTTTTGTGTTCTCCTGCATCCTCCAAAAATGCTTCCGTCTTACATGTTTCTTTCCAAATTTAATTTTGATTTTTAATAACTGCCTGAATTAATTAAATCTAGGAATTTAGTTTCACAACTGCCGTCTGCGCTACAGCACTGAGAATCTATTGTTAGAATATTCTTTAAACGTGAAATACAAGGGAATTGCCGACAGGGTTTTGATATTCGTGATGTTTCTTCAGGAGTTTGTGTGATAATTTTGCTAAGAAAACAGGACGAAACTGTTCTAAGGTTAGATTTTCACTAAGATATTTTACGTAAGCGAACGTTAAGACTCGAAGGAACGGTGTGACAAGAGGACGAAACAGATCAGAGCAGTCCAAAGGCATTAGTTCGGTGTTCAAAACTTCTAACTTCCAATGAGTTTGTGTCCTCTAAAGGCCAAAGCTTTAGTCTTTCGGGAGGGTTGAAAGGACAAAACGTGAGATCTATTAATAAATTAATTAATGAGCGCCTCTTTGCAGCAATGTCATTGTGCCTAATGCCGTCACTTGGTCACCGATACGCGTTAAAAGTCCCAAATTCTATTTCGCTTCTGCTTTTGTTGTTTGCGTAAAATTCAACACAGTCCAAATCTGTGCCACCCCTACCAGAAAACAAACACATTTTGTTAGTTAGTTGCCCGTTGAAACGTCATGTATTGAAGTGGTGATCACTGAACGCCAACCTGGTAGGTGAACATACGGCAGGGAGGAGGGTGGAAGCACACTGCAATAAAACACACAAATGTGGCCTCTGTGGAAGGAAGTTCCACATTGGATGTCTGTAGTGTTTTGCTTCCACGTGCAAGCCGTTCTCTCTCCTGCATTATTACAAAGACGAAACTTTTATGTCCATGACATAAGTTGTAAATAGATATATATTCCATAATTCTTATGATATGTTCTGTGCGCGTGCGTATACTAGCCAGGGAAGAACTGTTACAATATTTACGCGCTACTCCACGAACACTTCCATATGTGCATTTTTATTTTCATGACATAAAAAGCGTTATTTTGATCTGCTATTTAGTATCTACGTGTATTGTTGTCGATTAGCTTTGATTTACATTTTTGACATCAATTACTACCTATTATTGTAGAATATTATCTATTGAGATGTAAATCAAAACTAAATCAATTATAGAAGCATATTTACATTTTTTTAATATCTCGCAAAGGAAGCGTTAACCTCATCCTTTAAATTGCTTCCGTAGGGTTTTTGTACGTTGTATTTTATGATTCACATGCAAATATTCCTTCAGGTTCAGCTTTTACTCACATAGAACAGAGCCGGTGCTCAACTGTTTGTTCTACCCCAGCACGTACCTCATAGAGAATGTGACAACCCGCTTACTACAGAAAGCAGGGCGTGACTCACTCACACCAAAAGTATTATAAGTGTCTAGTCGAAGATTTGTGGTTTAGTAGTTTGTCGTGAGATTTGTTATCAGCGATTTTGATGAACGTGCTGACTACACGTATTTCAGGGTGCAAGAATACTTGAATGTTTTAAGGCAGCGCCTTACTCAGAAAAGTGAGTACTTCTCCACTACATTAGGTGGTGTCTGGCTCAACAGACGGTAATTTCGCCATTCACTGCGTACGAATCACAAACCAAACGGTAGCGTCTTTCTTATTATCAAACACATTGAGACATATTTTTATTGTTACACGGTGCATGTTGTCGAGTTACTCAATTATTACACCAACCACTGCACATATATAAAATTTAAAAAATTTACACATTAAAACATTAAAAACGCTCCGACATGTTTCGGTCCTAAGACCATCATCAGGGAGCTATACATTCCTTGCTATAGTCACGCTAGAAATAGTCAAAGATTAATTTCGTTGAACAAGTTGGATGTTGTGGCAGCATGCCGTGTTGTGTAACGTTATGTTGCGAAGAGTGTCCTGCTACGGATGTGCGTTCTGCACATCCGTAGCACTGATAGGACCGAAACATGTCGGAGCGTTTTTAATGTTTTAATGTGTAAATTTTATATATGTGCAGTGTTTGGTGTGATAATTGAATAACATAGAGACATTTTTACAAACTAGGATTTGGATGAACATTTTCTTTTGTAACCTTTTGAAATAAAAACTAAACTCGTTTCAGATAACCTACAAATATTACCCTTTACAAATATTAGTAAAGTTTGAAAAAGTTGTTGTCTAGGGGGGAAAGTATCGTAGGAGTTTTCCAATAGAAATAAAATTAGAACTTAAAGAAGAGAGATTCGAAGGATGTGGTACAAGAAAATACAAACTTACGATTGGACAAGAGAGAAATAAGGATGTAACTGTATCGGAGAGAAGAAAAAGGTGCGAAAGGAGGAAGAATTATTAAGGGGGAGGGGGGTATGGGCCGCTTCTTGAATGAGGGTTTGTGAGCAGTTGGAGCAGTCAGCAAAGTTTATGGAAGACGATGGCAGAGAAAGGTGGATCACTTGGTCTTCCATTTCTCCTTCCATTCCTCCGTGAAACTCATAACGTGACTGAAGAGGGTGGAGGGAGTCAAGATGCAAGACCGAACATCACCGAGCAAAGAAACTTGCATGACCACAAGCAAACTACTATGGTGACAGTTGTACGAGGTTCTCTGGCACACAACAACGTTAACTGCAAGGGGATAGTAACAGTTACATTAATAGTGATTATATAATCCTGGAAAACAATAATGAATGGTACGTAAAATTCAGTGGTACGGTACCAGATTCTGCAGTCTATGTGTATTATACTAGGAACTAAGTAATTCAGCATAAAAATTTCAAGTATAGTGTATCTCGTATAGTATTGATTACATAAGAATTTAATGTCCTACAGACCAAAGATAGAATACCCAAAGGCAATGCAAAACTTGCTCAATACACTTGCCAGTATGTACGACACACACACAAGGGTCGGTAATACAGGGATTGATGGAAGCTTGTGATTTAAAACTCCACACAATATTTACTTCGTTTTCGTGAGTATGCTTAATTGTTTGATTAAAATACTATTATTTCTTTATAGATTTGTAACTACTTTATATGCATCAGTCTGTTTTACGAGAGGTCAATAGACTCTTTCAATGTGACTTCCCTAGAGAGACGATCTAGTGCCTCTCCTTGAACCTCCATTATCTTCTTGCTCCTTGAGATCATCTAGTAGCTGCTTACGTCTTTTTCCTCGTCTTTCCGTCCTTTCTATTTTTCCTTCCGTAACGTGATGTAGAAGGTAGTTCTCACCGAGGTATCTTCCTTCGTTTTACTTTATGTAGGGTGTTTCTTTCCCCCTTGAATCTATATAATACTTCTTATATCTTCACACGATCGGCCCAACTGATCTTCTCCATCCTTCTGCAGCACCACATTTCAACACTATCTTAGTGCTGTGATATTTAAAACGCAAATATCTGACGCGTGAAAAGAACCGGTGACTGCCCGATGTTTTGCTACCGTGCTAAAATTATTCAGGCACTCTTTCGTGTCATGAGCTATGTGACTGCAAGTTACAAGCTCGAAAATGTTTAAGAATAATCTTAATAATCTTGATTTAAAACTTCCGACGTGTTATGAATGCTGTATGTTTTCTTCTGGGTAATTTCCCGGAGTCAGAATTTTATATGCCGAAGTTTCGGAACACTCTATCTGTTCCATCTTCATAGGCAGGTACCTGCCTATGAAGATGGAACAGATAGAGTGTTCCGAAACGTCGGCATAAAAATTCTTACGCCAGATAATTAGCCAGAAGGAAACATACAAAATTTTAATAACGTCGTCCATATACCAGTAGGTCGACGAAGTAGTAGTTTATTACTTTTTGCAGAGAAAGGACAGTGGTTTGAATTATGTTTTCTCTGTAAAAATGCGAGTATTTAAACACTCGTTACATTGAAAATACAGGAATTGAATTTTATATCCAGGTTACAGGATAATTATTAATTATACTTAAAAAGTATGTGTGGAATTTTAAGTCGAAAGTGTCACACGTTTGATATCCGGGACGGTGACCCTATTGGAGATCGATAGCCGCGCTATCCTCGACCTCATAAAATCGCTTTCGATAAAAAGAAAGAATGTGCAAGCAACCTATCTGCAGCAGACTGTGCTGTGACAAGCAGCTCGACAGACGATACGTTAATGTGCACCGTGACGTAGACACGCGAACACACCTTTTTGTGTCAGGATTGAAAGAGAAATGAAGGCACCTTCTTCACGAGTAACAAATCAGGATACTGGAGTAAGAAAAGACGGTTCCGTGTATTTCATTAATGACACGAATAGCTGAAATTTTAATAAACATAAATCATCTTCTAATTCCACACAATATTAGTGTTCTTTGTTTTCTTTTCAATAAAATGACATGGAAATTTATTTCAAATCGCAAGTCATAATTCAACACATCGTGTCAAAATAGACCTGTTCCACCAGATAGACTAAAGTACATAAAGTTTGGTAAATATGGCTTTATCTTTTTTAATAGAAATAAATCAATCCCCATACGAGCCTGAACGGGCCCTTAGTTTGAGGCTCTCAGATTTCACAAGAATTGGCACATAAAAGTGGCAAGGTTGTCAGGCCCACGCACCGGCAGCCTTTAACCCCAGAAAATATTCCTGGTACTCATATCTGTTAGAAGCTGAGTCGACCCCAGGACCATAGTGCGGCCAGTATTATGAAGTCATTGAACAAATTTTACTTACACCATCGGCAATACAACCCGCGACTTTCCGACTAGTAGCGAAGTGTATCAAACAACTGTGCTGTCGCGTACCCATGTTTTTATTGGTTTAATATAATAAACAGAAATGAAGTGGGTAGAGCATGTGACACGAAGGGGACAGAAGAGTATTATTTACAGGCTTTGGGTTAGAAAATCTGAAGGAGCATGTCACTTAGAAGACGTAAGCTTGGAAGATAGGATAATATTAAAGTGTATCTTAAGAAGTGGGTTAGTAGGTTGTGGAGTGGGTCCAGCCGGTTCAGGATAGGGTCCAGTGGCTGGCTCGCGTGGAAACACTAAAGAAAATTTGGACTCCATAAAATTTGGAGTTTTACTTGGTTAGCTCACTGATTACTAGCCTGTCAAGCATGACTGTGCCCCGTACAATTACTGATGTCCTTTCTTGCAGCCTTGTAACCCGGCTGTGATATTTAACTTCGCACATTGAATGGTCTGTTCAAACACTGACGCCACTTTTGTGCTTCATCCAATGATACGACACAATACGAAATTGTTCGTGAATAAGTTCCAAGTCTTTTCGAATTAATTTTTCTTTTTAGGGTTTTGGTCCTGCAGAGCATAAAGGGAATACGTTGAGTTACATAAAAATTTATATTTTTTTCGTATTTTCTACATTTCCGGTACAGAATTTTAGAAGCGTGCATATGCCAAAAATTGATGAATAATCATATCTATAATACGAAAAACTAAAATAATATAAAGTGTAAACACTCAGTGAATTTTGGGAAACATATGTCATTGGTGTTAGAAGAGGATTTGTAGTTAGAAACAGAATAAATTCTGCAATTCAGGTGTGAAAGGAACAAATTCTCACGACAGAAATGAGAAATGCATAAAAATTTTAATCGATCAATTAGGAAGAAAGAGAGGACTTGAGAGACCTATGCATAGATGGACTGATAATATTAAAGTGAATCTTAAATATATTATATATATATATATGTTGTAAACCGTTTCAAGTACTCCAAGATAGACGTCGTGGGGCGCGTTTATTTAAAAGGTACGAACATACTCCTATGTATGCATGCTTATTTATGCATTTGTCTATGTAAGCACGCATGTATGTATGCATGTATGTATGTAACTAGGCCAAAATGTAATTACGTTTGCTTGTTTGTATTCACTTATTTTTACATATCTGAATTCAGAATTGAATTCAGCAATTAAAATTGTGTCCAATTTATTTTCCAGCCGCCATGGCACTACACTGCGCTACAAAAAAGTGCCACACATAGTTTAAATGTCGGCGCCTGAGGTTTTGCACTCACTGCTTACTTCTTTATTCCCTGCAGGGCTATATAAACCAGCCCAAATTACTTGTCGCTAGCGACCTTTACCACATGCCTGTCATTACGAATATTTTAGCGAACAAAACGTATCGAGAACTGGCGGGGAACGTAGAGTAATATAGTGCACGTGGAAGATGGAAAATACGCAAGAGGTGGGGTTGATCTACGGGACTTCTTTCTGTGGCCCTAATATGTCTACTTGTATTTAAGATCTGCCGCCCAGTGAACGAAATAAATAGGGCAGTTGGAGTGTAAAGATGGTGGAAATGCTACTCCTGCCACTATATAAATGTGTCCTGCTGTGTCCACATACTTCCGGTCCCTTCCACAAACACACGCCAAGCGGAATGAAAACACCCTTCGGCTGATTGGCTCACTCCTTGAAAGATGGTGGCCCGTGTGTTCAAGTTGCGTCACTACAGCGCTGTGGTCGCGGAGGTCATGGAGTTTTTTAAGGGTGTGTTGCATCAGGCTTCAAGGTCGCTCTGTTCTGCGATGTGATGCTGTGTATTTTGGTAACAATGTACTCACGTTTCAAAAGAATTCTGTTTCTTCCGAAACGTCGGTATAATTATAGTAGGATGTAGACAAGGCCCGCTCAAGCCGCAGCTCGCTGGCATCATGTTGCTCGCTACGACACTTGAAATGAGCAAAAGCATTTTATACCTACGTCTAGTAATGCCGAGACAGAAGGCGGAAACAGTTTTGAAAAATTAGTAACTCTTTGTTTATGGAGATATATATTACATCATTATTTCGCTTTGTATAAAGGTGCTGGAAATAGCAACACTCTGGACTAAGATGTGATTTGCATCTTTAAACAAATTTTTCATATTTTTGTCAGTAAATTCTAATCCACACGATATATATATATATATATATATATATATATATTCAAAAACGCACATGCAAAATTGTACATATAATTACAAGAAAGCTTATATATTCGTGTGTGATTTCAGGCACCAGCTGCGGTGTAAATGAAATATTTAAATCTTATGGGACGTTAAGCAGCACACATTAGTTGTTAACTACTGACTTTTGGCACAACATAACGGTCCCATCTTCGTAGCTCGTCCCGAAACGTCGGTAACTGCCAACCTAGGCTGCGTAGCATCCCAGGAGAGTGAAGATGTTATTCGTCCTTCCTTTATTGTATTGCATTTCATGTTTCCAGCGTGAAGACCAAAATTTCCAGAAATTTCCCACACAACGTACAAGGTTGATCAGGCCTGATTTAAGGGGCGGCATTGGCGTCTTATTGTCTCGATCTTTACCTGTAAGAACCCCCAGATCGAAAACCTCCGCTCATTTAATGGGCCGGTCGAGATTCTGTGCCTGTGTCTGCAGAACGCAAACAAGAAACATTTATCCTGTTATAACACACAGCTCTCTCTGCCTACAAATTTAATTTTGGTTAGTGTTTCAGAAGACTGGCTGTGGTTTGTCTTGCACTGTGATCATAATGGACAACTGCATCAGGTGTGTGGGTTCGCGTCATTGGACGATGTCTCGCTTGGTGTCACGTGTTGGAAGCTCTTGTGGCAGTGTAGCAACGATCCCAAGTCTGAGATTTCAAGAGAAAATAGTAAATGTCGTCCGGTAGCCGAAATGGAGAGCAGGCGTGGATTCCGGTGTTGATCAATGGAGTAAATGAAAACTGATAACAAAGCCAGTGACGGTGGAAAGGTAGAAACACTGTGGAAAGTGTGCCAGAAAGCTGCTAGCGAAAGGAAATGAAAAGTGAAATGGGAAAACAAATTCTTGCATTTGACAAAAACAAAGAATAAAATGGATTTCAGTAGGGATTAAAGCCCTTAAATCTACGGATTATTATATGTATCGACTGGCTTAAAGTTACAATTTCTGTAATGTATGAGCACCGTATATTTACGGGATTCTGATTCTTACCATGGGTAAACCTTTTATTCCCATGCAGCATACGTCAACAGCTCTTCCTAATTCAAGAACAGTTTCTTGTTCGTGAGTGACAGTACTAATATTTATACTTCATGTAGACTGGCGGTTAGTGCCTGGCCTGTCACCGCGGAGGTCTGAGTTCAATCTCGGTTCATTCGGTGCGAGACTGTTAGAAAAAACGTTGCCTTGGTGCATATTCTTCTCCGAAAAATTCATTCTTCTCGTGACCATATCATTCCTCAGATACCCATACTTACTTACTCCATGGTGCAGAGTCCTCCTTGAGCAGCTAACTGGTTTGCAGCTAGTCAAGAAACTCCCCGCATTTCACGGAACCCGAAGGTTCATTACCGCACTCACAAGCGTCCGCCACTTGTCTCTATCCTCGGCCAGCCCAATCCAGTCCATATACCCACATCCCGCCTCCTGAAGACCCATCCTAATATTATCCACCATCTACGCCTAGGTCTCCCCATTTGTTCTTTCCCTCCGGTTTCACCACCAAGACCCTATACACCCCCCTCTCCTCATCCATACGCGCCACATGCCCAGCCCATCTCATTCTTCTCGGTTTTATCACCCGCAAAATATTGGGTGAGGA
>Ga0136643_10013968_pt1 | contig 12037 bp, 6 predicted proteins | sample TergutLab28metaG_FD_96883 | JGI IMG/M metagenome (GOLD analysis project Ga0136643, IMG submission 96883) | Labiotermes labralis P1 segment gut microbial communities from Petit-Saut dam, French Guiana - Lab288 P1 (version 3) (version 3) | ecosystem: Host-associated > Arthropoda: Insects >...
AATTAATGTTTATTATTGTTTTGGTGGGAAAATTTTTTAAAAAAATGTAGAAATTTAAAAAAAAAAAAATTCCCCGGGTGTTAATTTTAATGGGGGGGGGGGGGATGACGACAAAATCAACTATGGAAATTAATGACTTCACATAGTGTAGTTAGAAAGAGGGGAAGGATTGGTTTGACCCAGCTCTTTATGTACATACACCAAATTCCACCACTTTCACTCTAATTTTTGTATTTGTCCCTCTTTAACACAGCCGACCAAAAAAAAACTATCCTTAGACAAAAATACTGGGGGGGTGGTATTTGCCCCCCTCTCCCACTGCCCCCTCCCCCAATTTATGCCTGTGCAAAATTCAACAGATCGAATTGAAGGCAGTGACTGTGTTTTGCATTTTGTTGTAAGTGAAGTACAAGATAAGTGAGAAGGTTTCTAACTGTGTGTGCAAATATGTATGTATTGGTGTCTGAGCAAATGTTAAGTAGGCACATGTAATTATGATGTGATTTCAGAAGTGTTAGGTGCAGTGAGAAGTGACTATGATATAAAACCTGTACATTATCAAGAGGAATGAAGAAAATGTAAAGTCAGTTTGAAGTATGTAGAACACAGTGGATGGAAATTTCTATTATGATGATGATAATAAATTTGGCTTCAAAGTGGAATTTCACCAGGACTGTGGTTTGTGTGTGTTTGTGACTACCTGACTGACTGACTGACTAACAAACTGACTAAATACATAGAGTAGAGTCCTTCTTGATAAGCTGACTGTGCAACAGCTAGTCAAGAATTTCCCCAGAATTATGGAACTCAAAGATTTATTACCTTGTTCATGACAGCCTGCCACTTGTCGCTTCCATGAACATGATGTGTCCAAGCCCTGCCTTCCCATCCAACCTCTCCAAGATCTGTTTTTAATATTACTTTCCCATCTAAACCTGTGTCTTGAAGTGGCCACTTTCCTTCAGGCACTGTATATTCATATTCTGTGTGCATTATATTTTCTATCACATTTGCTGTATGTCATTTGAACAGTTTTTCACTCACACACAAATATCTTGCATACTTTATGTTAATATTCCAGTAAGTTTAGTGGACCCTTTTGTCATATATACATTCATTTAGTAATACTATCTGCAATTAAAATGCTGCATGGAGGGACGGAAGTGACACAAAGCCACAAGATGTTGGTACAATAAGTTGGTTAAAATTTGTCTGTGTGTGGCTGTGAGTTGGTATCAGCCTGCCATATTTGAAATGCCATTTGGTACTAAATGTGAATACTTGTGACATTATGTGATTCATTACACCACGTGTGTGTTTGGGATTGTTAATGTCTTAGATATATTTGATGTACACAAAATTATGAATATTTGATCAACAGAAAATGAGTTTTTGCTATACTCACTCCTTTTATTGTGTTTGTTTTATAGATTGGTGATAATATTCAAGATGAGACCCACAACCTTTAATATTTTAAGCTTAATTTATCTGTGGCACCCTCAGATACTTTAAAAATGATACCATAATAAAGTTTCAGAAGATTCCTGCCTGCCAGATGGCCAGTGGTGAAATTAGTTCTACTGCTGTGAATCAAGATTTAAATTAATCGAGTGTACAGTAAGAAACAACTGCAATTTCTTGTAGGAAAGAAGTCAAGATTCAAACATCTACCAGTAAGGTAATGCTTACCATTTTCTTCCGCCAGTGGCAACTCCATGTGGTTTGAGGTTTGATTTTAATATCTTCAGTCACCAGCAACTCCAAGAGGTGTAATATTAATGTCTGCAGCCACCAACAACTCTAGGTGATGTGACATTAGTATCTTCAGTCACCAGCAACTCTAGGTAGTGTGATGTTAATGTCTGCAGCCACCAACAACTCTAAGTGATGTGATTTTAACCCTTTAAATGCTGAGTTAAATCCCATGTGCCCTTTGCTAGCATTATTCGGAGCTCACCATGTTCTCCATGTTAGCAGGTAAAGGGCTAATATCTTCAGTCACCAGCAACTTTAGGTAGTGTGATGTTAATACCTTCAGGTCTCTGACGAGAGCATGTAAGTGACATAGATGGTTTCAGAAGCTGAAATGCAGTGCGATGTGTGGGTAGTGTTTAACAAGCAGGCTGGAATTTTACAATTCATTAATTCATTCATCCATTCTGTAGTCTGTCTTATGAGAGGTTTATAGCCTCTTTCAAAGGAAGTTCTCCACAGAGTGCAATCTAGTGCTTCCTCTTTCAATTTCCAATATTCTGTCTTTTCCTTAGGTCATCCAGTGGCTGTGTACATCATCCACCTTGTCTTGCCATCACTTCTATCCTTCCCTCTATCTTTCCTTCAGTAACTTGTTGTAGAGAGCAGTTTCTACACAAGATGTGACCAATCCAGTTAGCCTTCTTTCTTTCTTGTGTATGTAGGGGGGTTTTTTTTTGTGAAAGGAAAATCATGTATTCTTCATTTCCATTTTCTTTGATTATGTACCTGTAATTTTTATGTTGGGCTTTAGAAATTTACCACTTAAGTTGTTGTGTGCATGCAAATCAGTGTGATCTACAGGTTGCTGAATCTGCTCATTAAACATATTTGGTTATCAGTATTATTTTTTCCAGGGTGTTGACACTGTGTTGTTTTGTATGTTTAATTTTTATTTTCTCCTTTGATGCACCATCTTTGATCTACATGACTTAAATGCCCCCCTCTCTACTCATCTCCTATTTGATGTCACTTGTTAACTCATTACCTAGGTGTTGGCAATCCCTTCTTTGTATCCGTCCGATTTCTTCCCTCATGATATACTCTTCTAACCCAAGGACAGAGGTGGCAATGTCCTTCCAAAACGTTGGCACTTGTCTATCAAAATATATGGCATCACATCCAAGGTGACTCTTTTCTTAATATTTATTTTGCCAGGGCCTCAAGTCTCACACTTACTTGTTCTTCTATTTTCCAGGTATTATATCCAAACAGGATTCATGGGATGAGACTATATTTGCGGAGAGTCTTCTGCTACGTGGAAATAGGTGTGTTTCATTGTCACTATAAGCCAAACTCTTGTAGTTACCACCTATAAAGTTTACGACCTCATGTGAAGTGATGCTATATAATACATGTATATTGGAATCACATGCAACTGCTAAATGCATTTCTGCACTTAATGTGCATTATCAGCACCACCACTGTCATTGTCAGTGACTCGAAGTAAGAATTGAAAACAATCATGACTGGTAAATGGTTGTAAGGTGTAGAGAGGCTGTTGATTAAATCCAATGAATTGTATTATTTAAAGCCACACAGTGTGACCAGAATAAAGTTCATGATGCTATATAGTTTGTAGATTGATACCAATGTTGTTGTTCTGTCCTCAAGCTGAAGCTAGCTGTTGCTCTGAAGCATTTGCATCTTTTTACCAAATTACATGCTATCACAGTTTGGTATACAAGTTGCTCTGCAAACCTAATTTATTGGACTTCTCAGTCATATTTTATAGCTGAGTGGACATGCATGTTAGCTGTATTCTGTTATCATCATTCTAAAGAACAAATTTATATGACATTTACTTATCTTTATGACATTTGGACACGAAGTAGTACTTACAACATAGTAAGAGAATTTACTTGTGATTGATGACTGTTATCCTCACACCATTTGTATCTTCATCGTAACAGTATGTCCCACATAAAAACATTCAGCCGTACCATCCCATCACTGCTACAAATTTATGAATGTGACTACCTGACAGACAAACATTTAAGGTTCTCAAAATGGTGATGTCAATGATGCAAGTCTACTGGAATGTGGTGCTGTATCATTGGGTCACTATTTTTTGGAATTTTGAAGGATCATAATGCATCATCAGCGTCAACACACCTTTTGAAGGATTGTAGTGCCTTTCAATCATCAGGAACTCTGTACCCTGGTATGAAGCATCTCATGCCAGAAGACTTGCATTATGTGTGTTCCATAAATTGCCGTATTCTGCAGTTCTTATCGTAAAGATAACTTTTAATTTCTTTTATACTTGGTTTATTTATTTCTATACAGGTAGAGCTTAGCATTAGAATTTTCATATGTACTAGTATATCTGTCACATAATGTCACATTTTATTCCACAGTCCCCAAGACGGCAGCCAACGGACCAATAATAGCAGCTGTGAAGGAATGGAATGGCCTGGTTTTGCATGTAAAAACTGTGGTCGACATTACTCCTTGAGGAAAACTCTAGTGCGGCACATGAAACTTGAATGTGGAAAGGAACCTCAATTTCAATGCCCATACTGTCCTATTAAGACAACCCGCAAAAGTAGCTTAATGAAACACATACGTAACTTGCATTCACATTTACTGTTGTAACAGTCTCTTGATTTTACCAGATATTCATTCACCTCCTGTGATCACTCCCTTTAAGTTACTATGACCTTGTACAACAATGTTACTGGAATAAATGTGTGCTGATAAATGAGGGTTCACTTCCTGAGCAAGAATTTTTTCTTTGCCTTCATGTCTCAGTAAGCCAAGATAGCATTGTTGGTATAGTGACAGGACTATGGGCCGGACGATCTGGGGTTCGATTACCGGCAGAAGTAAGACTATTCTCTTCTTCAGAATGTCCAGATTGGCTCTGTGGCTCACCCAAGCTCCTACAAAATGGTTACTTGAGGTTCTGTCCGTGGGGTAATGCAGCTGAGGTGTGTAGCCAACCACCCACCTCCATCAGTGCTGAGGTTAAGAATGAGTGGAGCTATACCTCTTCTCCCTGTGTATGCCTTTATGTTGTGGACAGGGGGACAACTTACTGTACCTTTGCCTCCATAACTGACTTTGTGACATATCCAGCCAACTGTCTCATGGTTCCTTGAGGCTCTTGATATGTGCGTAAAGCAGGCAAAACTTTAAGCTGTTTGCCTCCATCTAGTGCTGATGTTAATGTATGAAGCATTACAATTACTTCCCCCCTCACATGTCTCTGTGGCATGGCACTTTGATGCTTGGAGAATTTTATTTAAATCCATTATCAGTTTTCATATACCTTTCCAAGTCCTCCCAATCATTTTCCTCCAACTCTAAAATGTGTATGTCTCCAAAACCAGTACAAAATATGCCAGTAGTATTTAAGGTATTTTAAAATTCTCAGTGCATGTGTTTTTTTTTTTTTTTTTGGGGGGGGGGGGGGGGGGGGGGGGGGGGGGCTTTTGTTGGTTATAAACGTTGTTTGCTCTCAGATCTGAGCAGCTGACCTTTCCAATGCCAAGTTAGGACTCACATGTTTTTTTTTTTTTTTACATTTTATCCTGGTGGTATATCATTCAATTCTCTATAAATGTAACACCTGTGCAAAATTACTGATGGTTACTATGTGCACCACCGGCCCTAACTGTGTTTTTTACATTCACCATGTCTTTGTGTACTTTAAATTATACTCAGAAAGAACAATGATTATTTGCCTGTACGTCTTCGGCTGGTTGATCTTTGTAATTGGAATGCAGTGTGGGCTAGGATCTAAATTCTGAAATATTATATAGGTGAGTTGTCGGCTTCAGAGCATTAAAATATTTCAAAATATCACCCAAACTTAGGTATGGGTGTAGTACATGTTACCCACTAAATGATACAATTGACAGTTGTTAAAATGGCTGACGTTAGAAGGATGGATGAAACTATCACAATACATCAAATGGTAAAGTAAGTCTTCTAAACACTTCGGCATCATTGGACATTTTATAAAGTCTGGATATGAAATGAAATTATTAAAAGTACCTGAACCTTTTAAATTTTATGTTTTGTTTCTCTTAGGCTAATAGTTCTAACCATGAGTGCACATACCCAGAGAAGATGTGTGTAGTCTTGTGAGGGATTGCATAAGGTATGTGTCAACCACAGTTTGAAAGGGCCTGAAAAATGACTTGGCACCTTTCTTTTACATTACTTCTCCTGTACAAGAAATAAATAAAGTTTGTTTCAAATTGAAAGTTCTTTTGTACCATTCCTTGTTTGTTATATATAATAGAACACAGTTTAAAATAAAAATTGGATCACTATTGACAGGGAGTATAGAAAGGCTTACTGTGCAACCAAGCAGTGTGCTGTGTGATGGAGGTTCAGAAACACAGCGCTGGACTGTATGCATGTTAATAATGTATAACTTCTGTTATGAAGAACATAACTTCTGTTATGAAGAACACTATCTTCTGGGATGTGACACCATGTACTTGTACTGTGCAGTATTATATATGAGAATAAAGTACTAATCATAGTCATTACCATGAGAAACTAAAATTTTATGTAAGTTCTTCATGTTGAAAAGGGACATATGTAGTTGATACTTGTTTCATAGGAGGAAGAAATCAAGGATTATTTGCAGAAATAGTTACAGAAGTATTACAGTGCAGTAAAATTCTGATTATCATTTCTGAATTGTTATAAAGTGCTGGTGCGGATGGTGCACAGCACCATCCGCACCATAAACACGACCTACGCAGCAGCTCTCAAGACCACCACCACCCATCCAAAAACTCGGTGCTGAAAACCGTATGCTGCAACTCAACATCTAATGCTCCTGATGATGGGCGTATATAGCCGAAACATGTCGAGCTAAGAATACATCAATAAAATTACCTAGTTGCATCAAGTTGGCATTTCACTTTATTTCGTGAGGAAGATGCACGGTCAAACAACCCTTTCTGAATTGGTACTATTTACCTTTTTGTTTTGAGCACTTCTGCACAAAAGACTGCCACACACAAACAAATTAGGATAAGTATGACCACCTACTTGCCAATGATCAGGTTGAACAGCGTGGGATAGAGAGTAAAATTTGTTTCTATTGATAGTTAAATCAAGGTCATTCACATTATGTAGTCTGTACTGCAGCACACATACTTGTCACATGTTATTTTTGGACCTTGGTATTATGAATGCTGCTAGTGGTTTCATTTCCCACCTTAAGCAGTTATACTTCTGTGATGTCACTTCTCATGAAAATTGAAATGGCCATGTAGCTGTTAGTAAGGGTGCACTAATATCAAATTTTGTTGTAACTGTTCACTGGATTTTGAGTTTAAACTTGTGTATAGACAAATGAATAATCAGTCCTATATGCATTCAGTGTATGTGTCTTGTGCAGCTTATGTATAATAATTAATGATGATGAGCACATTCAAAATTATGTTTAGTCTTCTGGAATGTAATGCCTTTTAGTTCAGAGGAGCCAACTACTTCCATATTCAGGGCTCATATTGATATATATCTGGGAAGACTGTAACCTTGGTACTAATTGCCATGAGTACCTCAAATATCACATGTAAAATTTGTACTTTCTGTTTGCTGAATGTGGGAGGGAGGCCATGATGTGACACAGAACTGGGGATATCAGGACTGGATGAGCTGTCAGTGAGTTTACACCAAGAGTGAAGACTGAAGTGTCCATAAAACACTAGTAAACCAGTATGTCATAGGACATTGTCTTTTGTTTTTTATGCTGCATTCACATGCCTTATGCAGTTAATAACTTTTGTTACTTATGATTATTTGCCATGTCACGTGAACCTTGCACTGGTTCAAATATTGACCATTTTTCTATTTTCATCAGACTGTGAATGTGGCACAAGTCATACAAATTACCGGTGTTTGTTTACATATGAAGTCAAGATGTGTTGTTGTATTCTCTCAGATGTTTATACTTGACAAGCAGAAAAGTGATTTATGCGTAGATGGTCAGTATCATTCAGAATATCAAACAGCCAAACACCCCAGTAATGGGAATGTGATGGCATTGACCAAGCAAACAGTTGGCAAGTGTACATGGGAACAAATGTTCATCAAATAAAGAAGTCTTGGAAACAGTGTGGTAATTATTCATTTGGCTCCTTGTAAAATTTGCAGTTCCTGGTGCATTTGTCACGTACACCAGTTGTGGGAATTTGGCTGTAGTATATTTAACAGTTCCTTACCTGCAGATGGTAGGATGATTAATTTGAAGGCACATGGAAGAGAGCAGTTTTGGCCTATTTTAATATGCTTTCTTCATATTTATGTTGAAGAGGAAAGGAAATGTATAAAATTGGTTTGCCCTAGCCACTTGACGTGGCTGTCAGCCTGGAAAAATTTTTGTATCGAGAATCTTTTAAGACAGTCACTATGTTGAATGAGAATGTTATGTGGCATATTCTGAATATGAAGCAGGCATGCTAACCACTTGACTGCATTATTCAGTCATGGCAAGGAGTCATGACCCAAGAAATTAATTAATATATAAGCCTTATTACTGAGTACTTTTTCACTTCTTATTATTTCCTGAATGGATTCCTATTTTTAAACTAGTGATTTTCTTTTTCTTCTGACATATTTGTTTCCTTTTGCAGTACCGTCAGTATCGTGGCCTTCGTTACAAAAATGGCAGCCCTGGGATCGGGTTATTCCCATGAATATGATGTCAACATTGAAGCAATATAAAAGAAGACATATTTCCATTAGTCTATACAGTTGTCAAGATTGTGGCAAGCAGTATCGTTGGAAGAGTACATTGAACAGGCATCAGTTGGTGGAGTGTGGTGGAAAAGAACCTTCACATCAGTGTTCTTGGTGTTCATATCGGGCTAAACAGCGTGGAAACCTAGCCGTGCATATTCGAAAACATCATCCTGACAAACTGACATCCTAAATTATTAAGTAATGATTTACAAAGAGTTTTATTGTGTCATTTTCATATGTCACCATTCCACTGACTGAGAACAGTGCTTTCTGCTGGATGCTACTCAGTAGCTGCCTCCTCACCCTTTCACAGGGGGACACAAACAGTCCAGTTGTCTAAATCATATTTATTTGGATTACAAGATGATGGACACAGTAAAGAAATCTAGTAATCTTATGTGTAACATGCCTTGTCAGATCCCAGTAGGCTAGTCTTCACATTGTATTAGTCAAATATGATGACACAGATAAAGTGATCTATGTAGGCACCTGGGGCTGCTTGTCTATAAGGGCTTCAGGGCTGCAGCTTTCCCAGAAATTTTGACAAAAATTAAACAAAATATCTGAATGAAAGTTTTGTTAGGTGATATGTACATTCTTTAAAACAGCATAAAAAAGTTATTTTAAATTCAAATACAACAGATTGTATGTACTTTGGAAAGAGAGTGGGCTGTGCCCTACCCAGGTGTTGCATGCCGATTGAGTGCAGCTGGGGTGTGGACCGGGAGGGTTTCAAGGAGGACTTCATACATCTGTTTACCTTTCGTAATGCTTCAAACGCTGGATTTTTTAAAACACTTTTTTACCTAGCTGTTTTCAAAGCAAATGTTGTGAATGTGCTAATTTTAGTAGGTGCTAAATTAAGGTAAATGTGAACAAGAACAATGTGAAGTTCTTACAGGGCATCAGTTTTTCACAAATAACTCTCACTGAGAAGTGTGAGATTAAGAATTCTGGTTGTGCTACACCTGATTTGGTTATGTCTTATATGTCATCAAGCAGAATACAAACTTATGTGAGAAAAGTTAATCCTGCTATGTACACTAAATAAAAATGGTTGAGTGGCTGTGCTGAAAGCAATGCTCTATTAGGCATTCATATTAATCATATAATAATCTTAGACCCAAACCCACTGTATATTCTCACACCCAGAATTTTTCTTTTGGGGGTGGGGAGGTAGGGAACTGACCCTGAGGATCTTTATGTTTACAAAATCTTCTCCTTGGGTGCACCAATGCTACCATAAGAAAGCCTCACTTGCTGCCACTAGTAGGCGACACTCACATACTTGACCTGTTCTGTTAAGTAATTCTGTGTTCTAATCTGTGAGATTACTGATAGGAAATATTCTCTCTGTGCTGTTCCTGAAACACTGAAACATTGTTACAAACCTCCCTGTTCTAAAGAAGTGTGTAATACAGTACATATTCCTGTTTCTAATGAATGTATTTTATTGATACTGTAATTTTTATGATGTTATTATATTTTATATTAGGAATTTAATTGTATGTTTAATCAAAATATATGGTAAGTGTTATACATGACTGACACTTGTACTATTTCTTTGTCCAGTTTCATCACACTGGGAATCAAACAGTACCTTTTTCATTCAGCATATTTAGTAATTATCTTCATGTGTGTCCAATAGGGCAGAATGAAACATGTTTCAAAATGTCTATACTGCATTTGTGTCAACCTCATCATGATGGCAGAGCCATTACATCTGGAGTGAAGTAAATGCTGCTCACCAATTCATAAAGATGAAGTCAAGATAGTCTAATCAGTTTGTTTGGCATTGAGAAGGTGCTACTAAGTCCAGAAGACTGAACTGTGATAACTTAATCATTAGGTCTAGTGTCAAGAACATACCCTGTGGTATGTAGTTCCTTACAACTTATGTCACAGCATTATGGTTATGAATTCTGTAGTGTAGGAAATGCCAGTAATTAATTTCAGAAGTCACTGAAGTTTTCAGAGGCTACCAACTATAACTGAGTCAAAACCAATGTTTTGGTAGCTGTCTCTCTTTCCATCAACAGGCCTTGTTAATGGGGACAGCAGGTCTCAATAACATTGTATTTTGACTTGTCTGTGATGCAGTTGGTAGCCCATGATGTTTTAGTTAGTTTATTCACTGTATAAGCATAGATTCTTGAATCATTTCAGGACATCAAGTCATGGAGAGATAACTGTTACACCTTATGTGAATTAAATTTCATTGTCAGACTTTAGAAGCTCTTTTCTAGTTGAATTTTATGTGTTTAGTTTGTTGACAGCAGTCAATAACCAGTGCTATTGATTAACCTTAAGAACTGTAACTGCAACTCTTGCAAGGACAGGTAAAAAAGGTGTAGATTTTTTGTGGTAATTGTGCATTTTATAACATGTACATAGTATATAGTATGTAAAAATAGTTCCTCTGGATCTGACCCAGTTTATTTTTGGTACATGAATGTATTCTATTTGCAGTTTGTAGCTGGTCATATGATATGAACTCAACAGCAGCCCAAGAAAGAGTCTTCCAGTGCAACGACTGTGGGAAAGTTTACCTTCGATACCGCTCTCTGTGGAGACATGGCCGCTATGAGTGTGGAAAACCTGCAAAGTTTCAGTGCCCTTTCTGTGACTATCGAGCCAAACAGAAAATAAATGTTGTAAAACATATGAAACAGTTGCACAAAAATGAAACCGTTGCAAATTTCTCTGTTTGTTATTAAGAATTTGTGTTTTCCTGAAACTACAGGCCCTTCCTAGCCTTGTGTCATATGCTGTAAAATCTGTAGCTGTAACATTTTTCTAGTTTACCTTCTGCACTTTAATGTGTTGTAGACTGAACGCTGTGAAAATACTTTTATTTCTAGTGCTCCCCAATATCCAAAGGAGTATTCCTTTTGACAAGTTTCCAGGGTTTGCCCAGTGCCCTTCTGGCAAGAACCAAATGTATATGAAGATGAGTATGGAGCATTGGTGGAGTGATATTGACATGGGAAAACTGAAATACTCAGAGAGAAACATGTCCTAGTGCCATGTTATCCACCACAAATCTCACATGTACTTGTTATTTAAGATATACAGCCTCCTTCAGTGTGGTACCATGTAGCATGGTTGATAAGAGCCAGTGTTTCAGAGGAACCTGCTGAACCCCATTTTTAACTGTGTGAAGAAACAGGTGACAGAGCAGTATATACCAAAATGTTGGTACATCTGTAACAGTGTTACATCAGATTGTGTAAGGTCGTAATATTAATAACTGTTACTGTGAGAACATTAAATAGTACATTTTATGCAGCATTTTGCAAATTGTGTGTCTTTTTTGAAAAGAGGAAGCCAAGGTAACCATACATTTAATTTACTCAAAGTACAGTAACAGTAACTTTTTTTCTGAAACAAACAGCATTACCATCTAAGCCGTTATTTTATGTAGGTGTAAGAATTTGCCTTAAAATGATGTACAAAGCATATGGTACTGTGTAATTTTCACTGTGCCCCCCCCCCCCCCCTCCACCCCCCACACACAGCGGGTAATATTGTACTAAATAATGAAAAAAACGAATGGGAAGTTTGAAAGTGT
>Ga0136643_10013970_pt1 | contig 12036 bp, 7 predicted proteins | sample TergutLab28metaG_FD_96883 | JGI IMG/M metagenome (GOLD analysis project Ga0136643, IMG submission 96883) | Labiotermes labralis P1 segment gut microbial communities from Petit-Saut dam, French Guiana - Lab288 P1 (version 3) (version 3) | ecosystem: Host-associated > Arthropoda: Insects >...
AATTTCGCCCATCCTCAGGAACACCAGACTGTGTTTACAGCTTGTGGTATAATCCACCCACGATGCTGCCTGCTGGTGACCAGGATGAGGTGGAACTGGTTAACCAGTTAACCAGTTCCACCTCATCCTGGTCACCAGCAGGCAGCATCGTCGGTGGATTATACCACAAGCTGTAAACACAGTCTGGTGTTCCTGAGGATGGGCGAAATTATCGCCCGAAACATGTTGAGCTGATTGAAATTATTAAATCAATTATTATTGTTACATCTAGTTGGTTGTTTATATTATTCTTTCTTAAACATTTGATCCACTCAACTGGTCAAGAAGTTTCTGGATTCTAAGGAACCTGAAAGTTCGTTATCGTATTCACAAAAGCCATCAATCGGTCTGCATCCTGAACAGTTTGTCAGTAAGTCAGTCCTTGTGCTAAAACGAAATCCTATGGACCCAAGCAAAGGTACAAAGGTAAAGTTGAAATTATTTTATTCAATTTGCCGCAGCAGTATAAGTTCTCACTGTGGCACTTTGAGCGTAACCTCTGTAGCCATAAGGGCAGATACCGACGTTTCGAATGAATCCGCGACATTCATTTGCGAGACGTAAAGATGGACGCAGCACAGCCCGCCGATGTCAGTAGCCATCCGCAAACCTGCACGGTTTCACATTCCAGACGACAATCTAAGCATTTCTCTTGCTCTTAAAAACATATGTAGAAGTACAGGGTGCGTTGTTGTATATCTCGAGGCGTTTCAGTCCTCAGCACTAATTGGAGGTGAATAGCAAAAAGCTGATAGATTGATTCTTATGTTACTTAAAGAATCTATTTCAATCTCAGAATAGTATAGAGTCGAAAGAGACTTGAAGGCGCTCGTAAACCATAAGTGGTTAAGACTGGGCAGCATCATGACAACATAAGTCAGAAGATGCAGCAGCCCTACCAAATACCTCCCGCTAAGACCACTCCAACGTATTCAGTACTGAGCATTTTATATGCCCTCCGAGGCTACATTATCTTGTTTGGCAAAACTCACTGTAAACCTCCTCTCGCTTTCGTAAGGCCGTGTCAGGTGAAACACGAAACATCTCGTGTTTTCAGCCCACTACCTGCGGTCTAATACTATAACTTCAAACGTTTTTATTCTGGATCGTGCTTTCATGCCCAACTACTGGTCACTTATATCAGGACTCTCATATTCATTTAACGTTGACGTTGCTCTCTGATCTTCTTGGACTGTAATTATTTTGTGGGCACTAAACGTCGTAAAACAAACGGGGGAAGAGGTACAGCCTGCTACACGATTCTCGTGGGATCTTCTTCAAACTGAAGGAGAAGAAAGACGAGGAGAATGCAAAACATGAAGGAGAAGATAGAAAAGTGCGGAAGAAGAAACGAAATGATAAGATGAAGAGAGAAAAGGGTAAGGTAAAAAGGGGGTGAATAACAAGAGAGAAGGAACAAAGAACGAGGGGGTAAAAAAGAAAATAAGAGAGACAAGAGAGGCAATATACGTTTTGCGTTATTGTAGCGCGCTCGCGAAACTACTGTTGCACTGGAAACAACAATGCACTCTGTGTGGTATTGTTGTTGTTTAGTTACATGTCACGGCAAACTATACAAAAATACTGATTGTTGCACAACAGTGCTTGTGTGGTAAATTTATTTTACCGTGGTAAAATAAATTTACCACACAAGTTTGGCTGGACCAAGTCACCAGTAGGCAGCATCGTCGGTGCATTATACCACAAGCTGTAAACACAGTCTAGTGCTCCTGAGGATGGGCGAAATTATCGCCCGAAACCTGTTGAACTGATTGAAACTATTAATAAACAATTATTGTTGCATCTAGTTGGTTGTTTATATTATTGTATCAATGATGCACGGTCACACAAATATCAAAGTCTCCGCTTAGTTTCTCTGTCGTTGTAAGTGTTGCAGTAAAACATTTTACTACATCGGACGGAATTAATCACTTACGCAGCAATAAGTACTAAATATTATGAGTGTGTGTGTGTGCTTATCCTTGCCTTAGTTATCCGGCATACTAATCGTACCTTTTGTACGCAGTATTAACACTGTCATCTGTGGCCTGTCTGGTTCTACCACATTTGCGTACATTATCTAATAAACGGCACGATTTGTTGAAGAAAGTTACTGTAAATAAAACACGTGTTTTAATTTTATCTACAACTTTCGTCCGAAACTTTTCTCATTCTAAGAAGAATTCTGCGCGATACGCAAGTCTTCATGTCAAGTACCCGCTCTTCTTGTCAGGTTTTACTTACACATAAATTTTCTCGGCAGGTTGTCTAAAAATACTCGAATAACAAATTTCATGAAAATCCGTCCAGCGGGAGCCGAGATGTTCCATGCAGACGGACAGACGGGAAAAACTGACGAAGCTAATATGCGCTATTCGTAATTTTGCGAATGCGCCAAATGTAATGTGTATATGTACTCGAATGTTCTTAACAGAATACAGCTCCACAAGACCTAAGACTTGGTTCGGAAAAGAATTACGAGTGAAAGGCCATGCATATAGAAGGATGAATTTAGTGTATCACGCATAACCACTTTTACTTAGTTATGAATATCAAAAGACTTGACGCTCAGACGTATCACTGTTATTGAAGACTTATTATTTTTTCATTTTGGCGCAACAGCCCACAGTGGGAGAAGGCCTCCTCACTCACGAGGTTTCAAGATCACACTCAACGACGTACCACTGTCGGTAGGACTCCTCCGAACGAGCTCGTCGCAGAGACCTCCACCTGAAACACACAACACTCACAACAGGCAGACATCCATGCCTCCGGTGGGATTCGAACCCACAATCTCAGCAGGCGAGCGGCCTTAGATCTACGCCTTAGACCGTGCAGCCACCGGGATCGACGAAGACTTTGTATAGAAAATGAAAATACTGCTGCTTAGCAACCGATAAGAAATCCTTCCAAAATATTCAGAAGTACATATATTTTGAAATGATAGCAACAAATCAAAATTATATTTAAGAATTTATGAACAAATTGAATTCAGAAGATCCCGTTTCTTTGGGATATGACGCTGCTGCAACGGGTAATCGCAGAAGCGAAGATCCCGGAAGTGGCAAAATGAATCCGATGAATGGGTTCTGCCACACAGTTCTGAATCCCTTGTTCTCCTCCGTTGCATTTTAATGCCTTATCATTAGGTTACACCATGCTATAGTGTTACCTAATATCTCAGTATATATAAGAAGTATATTAGGACGACATCTGGACCTAAGTGAAATAATGTGGTAGGATAATAAAAACACTTCATGAAGAACTTATAGATAATATGAAAAGGCGATTAAATAAAGAAGAATACGATTGACGGGCCATTTAAACGAACCTGAAGGAAAGAGACCAATTAGAAGGTTCTGAAGTAGTACATTCATAGAAAAATTGCCGGACGGTGTGTATTAGGTACGAGTGCTTCACGATAGGGTGTTAATGTGCAGTATTGTGAATATGGTTATAAGCCTTCGGGTTCGAAAACGGGTCGTAAATGTCATGACCTGCAGAGGCTGCAATTGCATGTAAAATGATTGAGCTTCGTAACCAAACAAACCCTACGTGGTTTTGTAAGAAACAAACAGCCTATACCAGTGATGCAGAAAGAGTTGCTGATTAGGGTGACGTTATAGTAAACATCAATTGTACTACGTACGTGTAGAACAGACGCAGTCCTGGTTAGTCAACACGCTGTTACCCGTGAAGGTCCTGCTTATAATACATATGTCACTGTTGCAGGGACAGCCATAGCATGTTGCTGACGCTCCTTTGCAACCCAGCATTAGCCTCACAGCGAACAAGGCTAAAAAGTTCCTTACTTTCTTTCTTTTCGTATTTTTCCAAAATCTTTTTTCTACCGTTCATTTTCCTTTCTTCCTTGTTTCTTTTATTCTAAGGCTGACACGTTTCCAATTGCAGAGGTACTAAGTACATGTTATTAGATTTGTTTAGTAACAAAGTAGCGGCTCTCAAGGACATATGTCACTGTTACAGGGAGATTGGTCGCCGTTGCGTGGCTTCTGCGCGATAGATTCAGACACGCTGTACGTGAATCACACGGCGGTAATTATTGCTTCACGAAAACCGACAGACGCGGTCAGAAAGGAAAAGATAATAGTAATTAAGCAACAAACATGCTAGCGCTGACCAGGCGTCCATTCGTATTTAGGAAGCCACTGCATCTCGTGCCGCCTTCTGTGACGTTTTCAACTAATCCAGAAATATAATGAGATAAAACTAAACTTGTCGTGTTGCCCAAGCTACACACATATTTAACCCCAGCACCGACTACACGGTCAGCATCGCGTACAGGTCCATTTACACCCGAGAAAAGAGCATAAAAGCAGAAAAGAGCATAAAAGCAGAAAAGAGCATAAAAGCAGCCGCATACGAAATTTGTGGGGGGGGGGGGGGGGGGCATAGCCTTTCGACGTAAGGCGGGGGAAAAATATCTGCCTCTGACAAGAATCGGATCATAATCGGACCTTTACTTAATCAACCCGGCTCTTGAACCAGTGCACAACGGCACATACATCAACTAAATTTGTCGCTGTGTGGATGGACATTCAAGTTTTGTATACATGAAATGCCAGGTTCGAATCTCGCTTCGGACTGATGGCAAGACATGCCCGCGCAGCTGCGTGACAATGAATGTTTGCAGTCAGGCTATTTGATAGTTTTATTGCTTAATTAATAATCGTTGGTTATTCGCTGCTTAGCATCGCTGTTTCAAGTGCAGATGTTGTTTAGAGTAGGAAGAGGTGAGACAAAAATAATGATTGGAAAAGGAAGGATTAGAAAGAGAATTAGGGAATGCAAGGAATAAAGTAAGAATAAGAAAAATAAAGAAAGCGCCAATGAAAACAGTACATTCTCGACATTCGGCTGAGAATCTGTCCCGCGAAGACTCGGTAGTATGGCCGAGATTCGAGCTGGGTACCTTTCACAATAGAAATCTGCAGTATTTTGCTATGAAAACCTGCTCGGTACAATCCATCATGATATAGAATACAAGCAGATTATTCAACACACACCGACGGGGGTGATTGGAGGAAAGAAAGTAGGAGGAGGAGGAGGAGGAGAATGAGTAGCAGGAAGAGGAGGAGAAGAATAAGGAGAAAAGAAAATGAAAGCCTCACTATACTTCCTCAATAGGTTCCTTAATATTTCTTTCTTTCTTTAGGAAAAAAAATTGATAAGCACTTATCAGCAAGGAAGTGCCTGCTCAAAATAACTTTGCAAGCACATTTTACTGACCTGCTTGCAGAAGTGACAAAGCCGTAACTCGAGACTGCGCAAATTCCGGGCAACTAAATTTTATACGAAGGCGGCTCAGTGTGGAACTTGTCTCATATCGCCCTTTTGGCGCCTAGAAGTTTGGAATATTTGTGCACCCCTGTCGTTACTTGTATTTTTGGAGGTTTGCCATATAAACGTCGGCAAAGCTGTACGTTGTTACGGCCTTTTTTCTTTCTTTCTTTCTTTCTTTTTCTTCGTCGCCCAAGACAAGGGCTGGGTAGTGGCCCTCCCTACAAATGGGTTACAGCAGCCTCCTACGAATCCTTACTGCTCATTGTTCACATCTCCCGATTTCTTTAGACGCCGTCAAGTGTAGTAAAAAACATAAACGAATCAATTAATCAAACCCAAACTTTATTAATGAAAGCAGAAAATTTTTCTGCATTCTGCGTAACTTGAAATCAACCTGCCGATGGCTTGACTTCTCCAAAACCAGTCTGCAATTTCAGACAACGATTCATAACCACTGGACAATGGCCACAAGTGTTTTATAACATCAAGAGACAAACTACACACGAGGTATATTACTGTACAATACAACAAAACCATAAGTCAAATTTTGGAATTACATGCCGTTTCGAACATGTGATAAAGATTTTCCTCATACTAAGCTCCAGGACAAGGTGCATGGAGGGCACGAAAATAGTAATCCACACACTCTAGATCTCGGCACTATATACTGATGAGCGGTCATCTTCAGTGTCTATTTGCTGTACACCTGTTGACACAGATTCGCTACTCAACCTTATGATGCTTGGGAGATCCCAGAGCCAACTGGGAGAATCGAACTCCGTTCCTGGAACCAGTGAATGGAAGACGTACAAAGAATTGATTTTCTTAGATGTGATGCCGTGTATATTGGTGTATACGTAACAACGCTTCAAACAAGTGTACTGCTTCTATCTTCAGGGTACGTACTATCTTAACAGTCATTAATTTGTTGCAAAATAAATAAAGAATATAGAACGAACGCATGCCGATAAGAGAATTATAGCCTAAGTAAATACACAGGTTTGCTTTCATGCGGTCCATAAAAATATACAGAAACGACAAGCATGAGCGAAATGACAGTAGTCCTAAACCAAAAATTTCAATTGGGAAACGGAACGAAAGAAAGGTCCTGGTAGGCTTAGGTATAAACAGAATGATAATATTAAAAAGTATTTTAAAGAACGCAGTCTAGATTAGCCGGCTCAGGATAGAGACTAGCTGCGAGTTCTTTACGAGAGCAAGAGTAAAACTTCTTACCGTAAACAGCAGAAAAGTCTTCATCTGATAAGCAAATAATCGGCTTCTCATCAATTTTGCTCCATTATATTGTTAAGTGGTTGGTTAGTTAGCCAACAGAAAAAAACCCTCGATGTTTACTAAAGAGTAGGGTGACTGATTTCGTTATTCCATTTCGAGTTACTTAATTAGTTCTGAAACCAATTTCTAGACGAAAGAACTGTCGTCATGTTACAAGTACAACTAACTTTCCTTTCGACTCGGATTACACGCTTTATAAAATTTGTAATTTTACTGGCCACAGAGTAGCTGAACTTTCTCACCAAGCCTTCGGCAAAGCAAGCTCAAATTACTTTAAACACCGCGCATTAACCATGTCTTTTTCAGTGTCGTTAAAGAAGACTTCTGTAAATTATACAAGGATAAGTTGGCTGAAAGTTACACTTTTTTCCTCATATATATGCAATAAATCAATTTAGCACAGCCTTCTACAGCCCCTAGCAGTATAGGTCTCTTGGAGTGACAAGAGGAAATCCTTTTAATAAGGGGGGGGGGGGTGTGCACTGTTTTGCTTTCGTAGTGGAATATTTTGCTATGTTCTTGTATAAACTTATACAATTTACTTGCAATTATAAAAGTGCTGTGAAGTTATGTGTAATAGAAATTGTTTAGGAAAACAATGGGGTATATAATTTGATTAATTTTTGTTAGGATTTTTTTTAAAATTTCTAAGTACTGATGATGTTTTACTGCGTATACTTGTGCCTGAATAAATAAATAAAATTAACCATACTGTACGAGGAAATGTTCCAGATAATACCTTTAAATAAATTCTTAAATAAAATCAAATTCAATAAAGACTTCTGAAGAACGACGCCGTTATGTTGGTAATTAAGCGTCGATGTTTCGAAGGAATTTTTTGCCTCCATATTCAAGGTAGTTCCGAAACGATAAAACACTGCAAGAACGTCATATCCTAAAATAACATTCTTGCGGAAACGTTTGTTTTAGGTACACCCTCAATTGAAATCCTTCCAGCTCTTGAAAAAGCTGAACACCGTGTATATGGACAGACCTGATGATTCAATTTCGCATTAGTTTTATGCCTGTACGAAGAACCTGAAACATATAGAACAGCAGCAGCTCTTATAGATATTTCACTCTTGCGCCGACATAGCCACGCGCCCCTTTGTTCCGGTAGGGTAACGAAGCATGGGCAGAGATTTGAAAGCTCACCCTGCCATGTAAACGGAAACGTTTTGTTTGCACACCCTATGGTTCCGTTCCGCAACAAACCAACCACGTATCAACACCTTCTCATTTGCCTCGCGGTTTGACCTTCTGTTCATTTGTATAACTATACAACCGTCCATCTTACCAACTCCTGTGCCAGCAATTGCAGGCCAAATGTGACAGAGGATTGTCAAACAGAGGCTACCCAGCTTCAAGACTAAAGAGCAGGAAGCTGGACAGTTTAGTGCTCTGTGTGACAGGTATAGCGAGCACGTTAACACGCCTTACGCAGAGTTTCATTCTTCATCTGGCACCTCTACCATCGACATAAAAAAATTAACACCTGTGTATAGTATCCGAGGGAATAAAATACACAAAGAGTATTTGTAACAAAACTTGGATACACAGCAGTACAGCAGCTGGGACAGCGTGGTCGGTGTAATAACTAAGCTACGGGCTGGAGGATCTGGAATTCGAATCCCTACGGGTGTAAACATTTGTGTGTCCCCCAAACGTCCAAACTGGCTCTTGGGCCCAAGCAGCCTTTTACGCAATGGACGCCGGATTTCATTCCCGACGGTAAAGCGGCCGAGGAGTGATACTGATCGCTGAACACTATCTAGCGCAGAGGTTAAGAATAAGTACAGCCTTACCTATACTCCCCAGGCATGTATTCATGAGTGGACAGAGAGAACTTCAACTTCACATTTCACCGTTTACACGGCAGTATCACAAAGACGCCAGTAAACGTGAAAAAAGAACAAAATATCCAAAAGTTTCATTCTCAACGTTCGAAAGAGGACGAAAAACAGTGTTCCATGATAAATTTAAAAAAAAGGTAAAGTGATCCCGTTACAGGCCCGGTGTGGCCCAGAGGGTGGGTAAAGGTATAGCTCTACTCTTCCACGACCGCGGTACTAGAAGGGGGTGAGTGGTCAGCAGCACGCCCCGACCGCACTTTACCACCGGGAAAGACCCGGTACCCATTTTACAGGAGGCTGGGTGGGCCCCAGGGTCAGTCTGGACGGGCGGAAAATCTCGTCCCCACCGGGATTTGATCCCGGACCGTCCAGCCCGTAGTCATTCGCTATACCGACTGAGCTACCCGGCTCACGTTCTATGGTAAATACTTTTAGAATTAAGACAACAAAATGACACCAAATTCTCATGCGTTACGACATGTATAGATATCTAACGGTGAATAAAAATATTCCAAAGACTTTTGGTTTAGTGGTTATTTTACAGTCGCATTAACTTCCACAACATTATTATTCAATAAATGCGACAAACATGTTCCAGTCAATAGTTGATACGAGACACTAAATGCATTAAGCAGTCGATGAACCATCACAATAAAGCAAGCAAGTCTTTCACTTGAATGGCACAGAAATAAACACTAATAAGATTTCAAATTAGAGCATCTTAAATTTGAAATATCAACGTAAACACTCCGAAAGAACATAAATGAAAACGTAAACACATCCGAAATCTAGCGAGTGAAAAAAAAAGGTTGAAAGAACCGATCAATTCCAGTCTGATTCTAGAAAACAGGTAAACAAAATCACAGTAGTACTGGTGCCTCCAATATTGAAATATAAAATGGACAAGAACTCAGAAATGCACACACGTCTGTCCCAAGAACACCCTCCATTTCTGGTCTCAAATTCAGAACACGGATATGGAATCTACACTGCTCCATTCCACCTTCTCTTGAGAGGAGCAGCAGGTGAGCAAATAAAAATGAAAGAAGTAGTTTTTCCAGAATCTTGTTCTAAAAAACTGACATACCAATGAAACGAACTTTCGCATCCATTCCTTCCACATCTATTTTCTTCAAACTCATCTGTCGTCATAGCGACACAATTACTGTGCTGTACTGAGACACAACATTGAACTGGTTTACTTCGATTTCAACGGAAATAAAAGTAAGTGGATTCCTAGTTGCCTGTCGCACTTCTGAAATGCTAAAACTGCAGTCAAAAAAAAAATTATAATTGTATTTAACATTTATGATTATGAAAAATTGCATCACTGTTATAGGAAAGTAAAATTAAGAGTTTACAGTTAAAAAATTATCATGTGTCTGATATTGTAAATTTTGTAATGGCTAGGTCATGAAATGGTGACATATCAACCGCTGAGCTGATACGCAATGAAGGACATATGCCATGTCAATGGGGTCAGAATGACAGTGAGTGATTGATGATATGGACTATCTTCAGTCCCGGCGTCCGGGAAAAGGGAAATGTGGATTTGTAACTTTCGGGATAAAGCCTCGTTGTGCGGTATATAAACGTGAAGCCATGCGGCTTCTAATGCGAGCCGTGAAAGTGCGGTATGTTGGCCTCCTCCCATACCGACCAACATCACAGCGTGAAATATAGCAAAAAAATGGTAAAAACTAGCTCCAGGAGGTTAACGAACTCAGACTTAATGATTCATGAACGGCAAAATGAAAACAAAATATTCAAAGTATAACCATCAATTTATGAAGGCAGAGAAGTGTACTGATGCATCAACTGGCATTGCAAATTTTCTAGTTAAAGAGTAGTCTGTTAACAATACCAATGTCATGGCGATTAATACCTCATAAAAAAAAAAGCAGCGTCTTTCTTCTCTCAATAGTCTAGGCAATGACACTAGGTCGTGTCGTTATTTATCTCGTTTCAGCAAGTAACACAGGGGTGAGCAGTAACTTTTGCTGACGGGATGAAGTGCTTTATGCGAACAATTGTGGAATTCACAGACCGTTCAATATCTATCAATATTCACTGAAAGTGTTTAGAGGAAGCTCTATGACATTAAAGTATTATCATTAGCAATTAACAGTAACATTATATCGTAACTCTTTTTCCGCTTCAAAAGTGTTATGATATGAAAACAAACTAAAATGTCTTTTGAACAGTGCATGGAAATAGTACAGATCTATATTAGAGGCCCAAGAAATAGAATCTCCACCAATATGTCAATATTCTGCAGGCCTACTTTATTTTTAACTTCTTGTAACTAAAAATATTTCTCCGTGTTATGTATTAGAAAGTAAAATCTGGTAAAGGGCAAGATTAGCAATAACATCTGTCTGCCTCAGCTGGAAAGACCAAACCTGTTTTCAGTATGAGGTCGTACTTTAACCACCCCTGAACTGACAACCTCACTCTCGTTCTTACCGTTTATATACATCGGTATAAAATATTTAAAGCGGCTTTTACATCTACAGGCTTCTTCACATACAGACGACAGAGACAAAACTCTACAAATCTTATCAAATGACTAGGGCAGAATGAAAGGCGCCGAGCCACTGTTATGAAGCAGCGTACAGCTGTCCAGTAAGTGATCAATTTGTAACACTTTTGAACTCTCCGCTGGAAATAATTCACATTATATTTCGATCTGACTACACTATTAATTTTCTGCATCTAGCCCGATCAGTTGTTGACCGCATATACTATCAATGGACCCAATTATATTGAATTTCACGGGGTAAGAAATAACTAAGGGCCGATCACAGTTGCTCCGCAGTTCGAGGGGCGTAAGCTTACTGTCTTTGATTGCTCGAATGCCAGAATCGTGAGTTAAAATGCCACTCAGCACACAGATGTATGTTAGCGTTTCTCTGTATTTGTGTTTCTTGCAGAGGCAAACACCTATCCATGGAGCGATTTCCGGTCTACAAAAAGTCCTACCAAATGCCCTTAAAGGATTGTTAATAGCAGACTAATGTTGAATTGGGAAAATCTACACAGGTCTAATCAGCAAACGCTAAAAATTAAGTAGAATAAATCACTAAATACTGGGACATGTAGACTACGTTAGAAACAAAAGTGAGTAATTTCTGCACCATGCAGACGGCTACTGTCGAACTACAGACGCAGTCCTTATCAGGAAAGTAATTTCTTCCCTTACAACAACACCACTGCCGGAATTTGACACTGTTAGCCCTCTGAAACCCAGTGGTAAATACATGTACCATTTATGATATTAATAGTGTACGTCAGCACATCTGTTTTTATCAGATGGTAACGGGACCTATTTTTAACTGGTAAACGCCAATACACTATTTTTAAAGAATTTTAAATGTATTTTAACCACTTAGTTACACATTTCGCACGTTTACTTTCCTAGACAGATGATCTGGCTTAAGTATTTCACTGATGTAAAGCACACTGGGATCCCAATGTGTGTACAGCATCCTGTGACTTAACCTGTAAATAATAGGCCTGAAGATGACTGTTCAATAGTCGAAAC
>Ga0136643_10013971_pt1 | contig 12036 bp, 4 predicted proteins | sample TergutLab28metaG_FD_96883 | JGI IMG/M metagenome (GOLD analysis project Ga0136643, IMG submission 96883) | Labiotermes labralis P1 segment gut microbial communities from Petit-Saut dam, French Guiana - Lab288 P1 (version 3) (version 3) | ecosystem: Host-associated > Arthropoda: Insects >...
GGCGCTCTCACAAAAGAAAAAAAAATTACTGCAATATAAATCAAAATGCTTACGAACAACCCCATCCCAGAGACAGAAAAAGCTGAAAGACTGCAATGTTGTGAGACTGCTTCCATTCAAGACTTGTCACAAACTGCAGTGCTGATATGTAATGATTCATTTTAACAACAAACTTTTTGACTGTTACCTCACTGTGTATTTATTCCAATTATACATGATTTCAGATTCTCCTGGTAGCTAGTTACTACTGTTTTAGGGGAACCTACTACCTCACATTCCATAAAATGTTTTGGCCACATCATCTAGGTACGACACTCTCCCACTGGCCTGCTCACCGTTGTGTTCTTTCCTCCCTTCCATATATCTGTATCCACCTTTGTATTGGAATTATATTTTACCATCAATGACAGTGCTGTCACGTCATTACACTACATGCTAAAAGTGTCTTGCTAACAAAGTGCAAAGTCTGAATGATGCTGACTGCTTGAGCTATTACCATATGACAGTCATGCAAATGTGTTAGTGTCACACACTATTTTGTCCAATCTGTAATATAACATGGTCTAAAGAGCTATTGTATAGGTCTGCTCTTCTTGTGAAGATTGATTTTAAAATGGAAGACTTACTTATATTCATAAAGATGTTTTAGCTAATATTCATTAAGATGTAATAGCTAATTTTAAATAACATTAGCTAATCTGCAACAATTTTGTTATAAAATTACAATATGTGTATTCATTCTTTACTATGTAACATATTCTACATTTATACATGCTGAAGAACTGAATGTTCCACTTTACTATTTACTGGGTCTCTAGGTAAGGTTTTGGCAGTTAGCTGCCTCTGCAGTAATGCCATTTCCTGTTTAAGTGAGTCCAAACAGCACTGCAGATTATTGAGAGGCTTGTTATGTGGTAGTACTGTACTCAGATGCAATAATTCGGCAATCTGTGCCTCATCGTACTTCACTGGTGGGAGTGGAAGACTTGATGTTAAGTCAGGCAGTTTATCTTTGTTTTCACAATCAAATGTCTCCAACTTCAATCTCAGCACCTAAAAGTAAAGTAAATGTATTACTACACTTACTGCACTCATGCAACAGTGTCCTCATGATGTAAAGGTGGGTGTAATTCCTACACAAATATAACAGGAATGGAGTAAGTATACTTTTATAAATGCTTCTATTTAATGCCTATACAAATTTAATGCTGCAAAACTAAACACATGAAATGAAGGCTGTACATCTAAACAGGGAATATATTTTATATCAGATAACCACTGTGTATGTGTGTGTGTGTGTTTAAGAGAGAGAGAGAGTGGGACATGAGCTATTTTGTAAGGTTATTCATAAATTTATTTGATTTATTTGAGCTTTATATGAAGTTGGGGTTTTAGTGGACCAATATGATTCAAAATTAAATTCTCTGCAAACTCTTAACATACACCTTCAATGCCAAATTTCATGAAAACCCATTCATTAAGTTCTGGAAACATTATATGGAACATATAGATATCATCCCCCCACATTATGTTCAGTGCATGTACTTTGTGCAAAATGAATACAAACATTTCAAATTAAGCCACTCATAATAATACTGTACTACAGTACATAACAGTGTTGCAAAACAGTACATTTCCTGCACACACACATATGGAAGAAATGAATAAAGGCCTTTATGCAACAAAGAAAACACAGAAACAGAAAATTATATCACTATTTGTCATCATTTTAGTGGCAGGAAAAGATGAAAATGTGAAATTACCGCCCAAGGAAAAGAGAGAGATCTGCAGTAAAAAAAGTGGATTAAAATGGTGCAGTTGAAATTTAAAAGGACCATACACTAATGGCAAAAGCACACCCCCACCACAGACCCATTGGCAAAAATGGTGTGCCGGGACTACTATGCCAGCACATGTGACAGGAGTACACAAAAGGTGTCTGCAGATTACAATGTTTGGGAGGTCACAGAGGCAAGCATCACAATGGCATGTCCAAAGGATGTATAATGGGAATTTTAAAAAAGGATGATGTGGTGTGTATAGATACACAGTACATCCAGCAGCTCTTGGTAATATGATGCCTTCTGGACGACCTGCTAAGGGTTGCATGCCAACCTTACCTGGAGTGAGCAGCAGTGTCTCATCCCAGATGAGGTATTTTTCTATAGACGCTTTGCAGTGTAGCTTCATAATAAGATAACCTGACCAGTGATAAACCCCAGAAATCCCACAGCTGTGGGCACAGAGAGTGGAACGTCCATGACTGTGGATAGTATTTTGACAGTGGGATGATGTGCAAACAAGGCCCCAAAAGTGGCGGGTGGTAGTACGCAGGAAAGGAAACTTGAAATCCTGCGTTCCATTCCCCAAAGAGTATGATGACCATAACACATCTATGGGGTGAGTTATGTGTGCAGTTATAACAAATACTTTCTTCAGCCCCCATACTGGGTTGTAAGTTCAGAACACCTTCACAATACTGTGGAAAATGATATACAGTCAACACAAGCACTCCAATCCTAATTGTAATCATAATGCGTGTGACTGCAGAATTTATGATGTTACAGTTTTGTGTTACCTTAACAAATACACAGGTGTTTAATTTGTGTACTGTTTGTTTAAATAGCTGCCTATAATGGTCATATCAGATTACACTGTATTAATTTCTGTGCAGTAAATACGCAAATCTGAAGATGCATCAAGTCTTAACTACACAAATATTTTCCACTCTGTTACATTTTAAGTGCATGGCACAGGCAGAACATCTGCAATTATCCTCAGAATTTTCAAAAATGACATTTTGGTTAAGTGATTGTATGTACAAAATCACAGTTTTAGGAAGTGCTGCAAATTTTTAGCCATCTACACAACTTGAGTGCAATAACAACACACTCCTCTAAAGTTCTTTTAATTTCTGCACATTAAACTGTTTTACTTAGTTTTTACAGTCTCGTATAATTCTGAACATAATGAAGTTCAGACATACTTTAAAATACATATTACCTTAACATGTTTCTTTAGCTTCATAATGTGCTTATATAACACAGTTTCAGGTAATATTAAACTACCATTTTAACTCTTTAAAATGAAAAATCAAGGAGCATGTATGCAGTTTTCACAGAACTTGAGTTGATAATGGGTAGCAAAATCACATGTTATTTAAAGAGTTACAAGAAGTAATGCCAAAAAAAAACACCTCACATTTTCTAAGATTTTATCTCAGTATTTAACCAACTTGATGCACAAAACTTGTTTCACAATAAGTTTTTATTTAATGCCTCTACATGTTTCAAGCACATGTGCTCGAAACATGTACAGGCATGAAATAAAACTTATTGTGAAACAAATTTTGTGCATCAAGTTGGTTAAATACTGAGATAAATATACTGAGATGCACGGTCAGCAAAACGTCAAAATTTTCTCAAATGCCTGTGATATAACTTCCTACAAATTTGTTGTCAATGACAAATTTAACAAATTTTCCTGACTGAAGATGGAATGTGTCATAGTATAGGCTATACACACCTTATTCTGTTCAACACTGGAATGAAGGGCAGCTCTTAACTCTGCCGTTTGTGTCTGCAAAGTAAACTTATCATTGGAGACTGAGTCCAGCTCAGCACGCAGTGTAGTAAGTTCATCCCGTAAGGCACTCATACTTTGCTGCAAGCCCTTCTCAGTAGACAGCCATTGTTCTTCTGACAATCTTATCTTCTCCTGTAGGCTAGCTGCTTCCTGTGATTTCTGATGCAGATGGTAGTTCAGCATCTGATACCAAAATAATTTAATGCACACTTAATGGCATTCACAAAATAAACAACTCACAAGATCGTAACGTAAAAACAAGACAGGCAATATATGCATAAATGTAACACTGCAGCATGTTTGTGAAAACACTGTGGCTGTGGAAAAGTATAAGTATTACATATTATGAGCCTTAGTTACCCAGGATACATCATATTATACTGTCATCTGTGGCCTGTCTGGCTCTACCACATCTTTCTGCCTTATCTCATAAACGGCACCATTAATTATCAGAAAAAAGTTGTGGAACATAAAATGTATGTCTTGATTTTTGCCACAACTTTTGTTTGAAACATTTCTCATTCTGAGAAGAAATGGGCAAGATACTGCAATATGTGTATGCAGGGCTTCATATTAAGTACCCATTATTCTTGTCAGACTTTAATGAAACATGAATTTTGTTGACATAGTTTTGAAACATACTCCTATATCAAAATTTCATGAAAATCCATCCAGTGGGAGCTGAGTTTCCCATGCAGACAGACGAGGAGAGAGAGACATGATGATGCTAATAGTCGATTTCACAATTTTATGAATGCGCCTAAAGAATGGCCTTCTACTCAATGACAGACCTTTCAAATGGACAGGCTATTACATCTTAAGTGCCACTTATACTAATGCTGAGCTATAACCAAAATCTGCCTCCAAAATATATTCACCTCTCATCAGTTTCAGCATGAACACTGTTTTTATTTGTTAAATGTTCTTCCCAGCTACTCAAATTTTGACACTGTAGCTACTGTCATAACAGTATATTTTACTTTGACTTTGTAACATATCTGAATACTTAATTTTACCCACATTCGTAAGACACAATACTCCAATAGCTTTAAAGATATTTCTAAATATTACAGTATGTATTTACATAAGAAAAGCAAAACTAATTTTTAATGACTAACCACACTTATGGAACACAATTATATATACATCTGACCACCAAAATGTACTGCACATGTATTTCTACAGTATAAGATTTCAAGCTTGCATAGTGACTAAGAGTGACAAATTCTTGCCTGAGCAGCCAAATCAGTTCAGAGGTGAAATTTTGAAGACTTCTATGTCCATCATTATGGAATAAGGTAAATGTAACAACCCCATTTGTATCCTTTTTTTATCACAGCACAGCCTGACCTACCTCAACAGGCACACTATTACAGTAGCTGGTAACCCATCTGGGATCTGAACTGGGTACCTGCTGAACACAAGCCCCAAAGCATTACCACTACACCAACACATTCAGTCAAACATTCACAACACAGCTTGATCTGCCAAACACACCAAGCTATTTTTACAGCACACTAAAACAAATGTGGTATTCATCAGCATTCTTCAATGAATATCTACAAGCAACATTCATGCAATGTTCATTTTAGAATTGGTTTATCACTTCCAAGGCAAGACAGACATACAAGTACCTTAATCTGATCAGCCAGTACTGGATCCTTTGCTCTGGTTTCTTCCAAGTTCTCACGCAATTTTTCAAGTTCCTGTCTACATTCTTCATGTGCTTGTTGCTCTGTTTCCAGTTGCTTCTTAAGGTGGGAGATGTTAGTGCGTAGCACACAACACAGAGATTCTGTCCTACCGAGGTCTACCTTTTTTGTATCCAGCATGTCATTGGCTGTTTCCAGTCCCATCTGAAGGCTAGCCAACTGCTTTTTCAACTGTAAAGTCTCACACTTTTCTGAGAAGATCTGTAACATTTCAGTTTCTGTTTGTAGAAAATAAAGTGATACAAAAATTAATTTTGTGTGTACCTAAAATTAGTGTCTGAGCATTTAATTAAGAACATTATGACTATGTGTATGTATGTGTAAGAAGGGAAAGGACTCTTCTTGCTAAATATCAAATGCAGGTAGTCATTAGTGGTGAGAAATGATTTCAAGACTAATGTTACTACAAATGATTAGGGACTGAAGATTACGGGAACAAATGACTCTGTACTACAGGAGCTTCATAACCAGCCGACAATTATTCACATATTTACAAAATTTCCAGCCTTTCTATGACAAACAGTCCTCATAACCACATTCACGTACACCCAACACTGTACCCCATTCATGGCCAGCTCAATCCAATCCCATGCCATAATGCACACAGCTTCATAAAGTTTAACTTTAATACTGTCTTCAGTCCTATACCTAGGATTCCCAAAGGGTCTCTTCCCCTTAAGTTTTCCAACCAAAACTTTGTATGCCTTTCTAAACTCCCCCGTGCATGTTATGCCAATGCCATTATTACCAATTCCATCACCCCAACAAAGATCTAATATAACAAGGCTAATTTTATAGGTTTATCTACCCATCTTTTGTTACTTCCTTTTCATTAGGTCCAAATAGCTTCCTCTACAGTTTGTTCACACAATATGTCAACTTACATTTCTACCCTCATGCTGATGAAATTTCAATTCATTACAATATACAAACCAAGAAAAATTAAAGGGACAAAACAAGGCATCTAAAAAGTTGATACTACATGAGCAAATTGAAGCAGGTCTACATTTCATGACTACAGCCATCAAGGAAAGACGACTGAAAACAGATGGAAACACATCAAAAACAACTACAGTTACCAGATATGTGATTTATGTGGATAAAGAGGTTAATAAAGAAATAAATGTTAAGAGTATGTCTTATATGTAAAGAGGTATATCTACTGTTGGGTATGGGGTAAGAAAAATTGAAGTCAGAAACAGCTGTGTGGCTGTCATGATACAAAAATGTGATTATGAAAGAATGGCAACATCTGACCCCCAGAAGACATTATGCAACCAACATGTGTAGCATCACGTACTGCCTTGCAGTACTGAAGGCAGATGGCAGTTTCTTCCACTTTAACTATCAGCATATCTAAACGAGTATATAACATACCACCAAAGAAAAGGATGAATTTTGTGTACATGCTGAACAGTCATTAACTAAAATCTGTATGTATGTATATATTGGTTTCAAAACATCGTTCTACGTTGTCCAACACCTAGACCCCATTTACAGACACAAAAACACACAAATTATGCTATGCAAAATACAAAATGCAGTTTAACATTTTTCTAAACTTAAGAATCACACAATTTCTGCTTACCTCTTTTCGAAGTTCCTTGATGATGATGTGTGACTTCCTAACCTCCTCATCCAACTCAGAAATTCTTGCCTGGCAATGAAGTAACTGCAGCTCTCGAGTCTTTTGGTCAAACTCGTTACCAGCAGCTGTGTCACTGCCCTCTGATAGTGAAGGAGCCAAAGATAACTTTTCTTTAGAAATACTGCAACTCTGAACTAGTTTCCCTCTTTCCTTCTCCAGTATCAATAATGCTTCTTGGTTTCTATCTGCAATCCTTTTCTGTTCTTCACAACTCTTTTTGCCAGCCTCTAACTCTGCTTTCAGTTTATTGATCTCACACTTTAGATTCACTAGTTCAGTACTCTCTTTGGTCTTTCTATGCAGTTCTTCAAGAGCACGCTCTGCAACTTTTCTTCCTCGCATGTGTTCCTTTACTTTCCTCAGCAGTGTTCGAACATTGGACTCGTATCTACGATGTTTCTCACTATGCTCAATCTCAGTCATTTTCAGAGAACCCTTTAACTTGCTTATTTCTTTATGAAGTGCATCAATCTGTTCTTTGTAATTAAAAATGCCAGCATTAGAGGTCTGGGTACCAGTACTTTCAATGTTCACTTCCTCAGTCTGAGTACTGCATGATATGTTATTTAGTTTTTCCCCAGCAAGAACTTTGACCCTTGAACCTTGCCTCAAATCAAGCAGTTCATTACTGGGTGCTTCATTTGACTGTTTCTCTATTTCCACTTTTGTTATGTGTTTGTGCTGCCATTCCAGAGCCTTGTTGACAGAATCTCTTATATTTATGAGCACAGAAAACAATGAATCAAATCCAATTATGTTGTTAGCAGGTACTATATTCACTTGTTCTTTCTGAAAGTCTTTTTCTTGTAACCCAAATATTTCTGTCAAGAGTAACATTAATTTTGATTCAGTACTCTGTATCAATCCATACAGATGATGTAGGTTTGTTTGTACACTTCCATTTTCATATGAAGATAAAGATTTGACTGCAGTTGGTAAAACTTCATGAGATGAATGCTCAGTATTTACATTTTCTACACCATTGAAAGCTACAGATTTGGATGTTCTAGCTACTTCAAGATCTTTTATTAAGCTCTTCATTTGCTTCTGAAGCAGATTTTTTTCTTCTTCAGACCTCCTGCACAGCATGTTGAACTGGTCAATGGCACCATTTGCTCTTGAAAACTGTTTCTGAAGTGAGGCTGTTTCACCTGCCAATTTCTTATTTGAAGCTTCCAGATCCTGAATCTTAACCTGGAGCTTCTTAACATGTTCCTCAAGAGATGTCTTTTCATTCTGTAACTCAACCACAGACTGTTCTTTGGCCTTCAGTTCTTCACTGTGCACTTCAAAATTACGATTTTGGTTAAGAAGTTGCTTTTCTCGTGCTGCTATGGTTTCCTCCATCACTGACATTTGTTCTCGGACATAACTGTATGCTTCACTTAACTCCTTTACTTTCATGTTAAGTTCCCTGTTAACTTTTGACACATGCTCCACCTGCCGTTCCAGTACCTCCGTTTGTGATATTCTAATCTTTAATTCACTGTAGGCCTCTTCAACCTTCCCAAGTTCATTTATTTTCTCTGCCTGACTCTGCTTTTCTCTTTGAAGGATATTTATATCTGCTTTCAAATTCATAATATGTTTCTCCTTTTCTCTCAGTTCTGTTCTCATTGCCTGGTAGCTTGTAGTTATATGAGCAAAGTCATCTCTCAGTTTGCCTATAGCCACATTAATTTCAGTCTTCTCCCTTTCTGCCGCTGCCAATGCAACTTCAACTGCCACCTTTTCATTCCTCAACTGCAGCAATGCTTGCTCTTTCAGTTTCAGATTCTCCCCAAGATGAAGACACGACATCTCAGTATCTTTACACTTGTTCTCAAGGAGCTGCAATGCCAACTCTTTTTCATTAAGTGTTTCATGTAACACTGTAGTGCCCACCATCAGCTTTGCATTTTCTTTACCCAGTGCCTCCAAAGCTGTTTCTTTTGTTTGCAGTTCATTTTTCAAAGATGTAACTTCTTCCTTCAGCTCCTGAATTGTTGCATCTGCCAAGCTTAAGGATTTGGCCTTCTCTTCTTCCATTCCCTTCAACTTTGCTGCAATTGTGCTTACTGTATCTGCAGTGGATTCATTACGAATCTGACTAAAGATGGTAGCCTCCCGCTCCACCATATCAGCTTGTATAACCTCTAGTTTCCTCATCAGTGCCTCTTTTTCTCTCACAGCCCTGTATTGTGTGTTCTCAACCATCTGATGCAAACTTGCAATTTCTCCTTTCATTTTGTCAATCTGATGGCTATAAGACACAACACTGGCTTCATTTGCCATGAGCTCCTGTTGAACCTTTGCTTTGGATGCCTGACATGCATGCAACTGATCTCTATACCAGTATCCAGACTTCCTTGTGGTCTCTATTTCATTTTTCAAGTTAGTCAAGTTGTTTTCCACCTTAAGTTTAGCTTGAAGAAGAGACTGGAATTCTACATGCTGCTCTGAGACCTTATTTTTCAAGGCCTGAATTGATCCATCTTTAGATTCAGCTTCTATTTTCAACTCCTGCAATTCAATTCTCAGTTTCTCATTGGCATCTTCAGTTGCTTGCACATCTCGTTTCCACTGACTTATCTCTGAGTCTCCAAGTTCTAACTGCATAGTCAGGTCCTGAAACCGGTTGTCTGCCTCTCGTATCACTTGCTGCAACCTGCTTATTTCCAGCACCAACTTCTCAATCTCTTGTAAAGCAGCTTTGTTATCTGCTGCAGTTCTCAACTTCAACTCCTGTTCTAGAGTTTGTGCATGATCTAGAACTTCATTCTGTCCTGCAACCAATGTTGTCATTTCAGTTTGCACTGTCTCAAGACGTCCTTCCAAGTGAGCTTTCTGCCTAAGAACCTCTTGATATTTTTCTTGCCACTGTAAACCTATTCTGGATTCCATTGCCAAGGCTTCAATTCTGTATTTCTCCTTCTCTTCAACAGCATTCTGAAGCTGAATAGTAAGCCTGTGGATCTGCATGTCCACATTCTCTTTAGGTGTCACTGTATCAGATCTAAGACTAACAGGAAATGAATTCTTGTCATTTTTTTCATACTTCCCTGCAGATGGTGTTGGTGTTGCAGAATCTAGAAGCAACAGTTTCTTGATACGAAACAATTCTTCTTCATATCCACTCACATCTGAGATAGACGACATTGTTTCAACTCTTTCTGAGCAGATGGAGTCTAGCTCAAAATGAGATGAACATCCAGAGATATTGGATGCAGTGTCCAACCTATCTCTGGCCCTCTTAAACTCCCAGACCAGCTGATCAGCTGTCGTCATGGAGCAGTCAAGTTTGCAACCTGAATCACTAGCCATATTACTAAGGCCACTAGCTAAAAGTAAGCTGCTTTTACTATTACCTGAAGCTGTGGCTGTATGTTCAAGGCTTGATGTGGCACTCAGACAACTGCCTGGAGTCACAGCAGGTATATTGCCTCTACCTGCTGTAATATTTGATCCAGGATCTGAATCATCTGGTGACTCACTCAGATATGAACATTTTTCAGTTACCACATTAACTGTGTTCAGGGGATGTTTCTGTAATTTGTTACAAGGTTCAGCTTGGATAGAAGGGTTAGTACTCGGCAACAAACTGTCCATTTCTTGATGAGTCCTGTCTTCTTGTGTAGATAAATGACTTGAACAATAAGCATGCACTTTTGCAAGAAGTGAAGAATCTGATGTACTTCTTTTCTGCAGATTTTTGAAACCTTCAATACATACAAACAAAAACAACAATAAATTACAAATAAATAAAACATTATATAGGCCTAAATCAATACTCAATAATCATCAGAATACAACTTAAACTGAATGATATATGTACATGAAGGTAACAGATGAAATAGAGAAATAATACACCACCACAAAATGTAAGGACAGCTACAGCAGAGAATGTTAGTCCATTCACAGCAGAGGGTTCTCAGTGAACAATGATACTCATTTAGCTGATAGAGAAAGTCACTGCTTTTAAAGAACCCACAGATTCTTATTTTCAACAACACTAGCTTTCTTAGATGGTCTGGAAGTCAACATTCAAGTTGCAAATGCTAAATGTATGCAACAGGGTGGTATTTCATGTTGATAGCTGGATAAGCAGACACCAAGAATATCCAAGACATGTTTTCTTCACCCAAATGAATGTTTATGAATCTTATACAAATTATAATTATAAAATGAAACATTTAATTAAAACACCCTTAAAATATTTTGTGTACTTAAAAGTTTATTTAGATCTTGCAGTTGTATTCTGTCCATACCTTCTTGCCAGGACATGTCACACCAAATTTTAACAAAATGTGACAGAGTTCACTGGTCTACTGATATGACACACAGACCAATGCTGTATGCTCATAAAACAGTCTTTCTTTTAAACATACGCATATAGATTTTTCTTTTGCCGTTAAGGTTACAAAATACAATTTTTGTCACATTAGTTGGACATGAAAAGTTGGCAAATTAAAAACAATGTGATACGGACATGTGTTATGAAGGGGAAATAATAGAATACATTTGAAAGCAACCAAACTGAAGATGTCAAGTAACTATTTGGGAGATGGGGGTAAAAAAGCAGTAAAACAGGGCAGGGACAGTGGACACAAACAAAAAAAGAGATGGGAGAGGAATATAAAAGGCTGGCTCTACCATAGACTTACTGACAGATGTGAAGTCATTGATTACACACACCTTCTAAAGTTTCCTCAAGTTCTCTGTTCAGACAGTCAGATTGATGTAGCTGAATCAATTCTCTTAACAAATCCTTTGACTGTATATGTTGTGGTTCTGTTATTGGCTTCCTTTCTTCCAAATCTTTTGACCTTCTGACTGTACCATAGCTGTTTGCAGAAGTGAGAGAAGTTGCACTCATCACAGAAACAGTGGTCTAGAGACAAAGGAGAAAACTATGCAATTAATTACAGCAAATGGAAGAATAGCTCACTTAATCTTTACAGCTCTTGAGTCCTACCGTTTAGGACGGCATTAAATGGCTACAGTCAACCTTCGCGTACGACATTATTTTCGCTTGGCATTTAAATTTTTGTACATGGTTTACAAAAAAACTTTATTATTTCAGGAACCAAAAAAGATTTAATAATGGATTAA
>Ga0136643_10013972_pt1 | contig 12036 bp, 6 predicted proteins | sample TergutLab28metaG_FD_96883 | JGI IMG/M metagenome (GOLD analysis project Ga0136643, IMG submission 96883) | Labiotermes labralis P1 segment gut microbial communities from Petit-Saut dam, French Guiana - Lab288 P1 (version 3) (version 3) | ecosystem: Host-associated > Arthropoda: Insects >...
GAGGATATTAACCAATAAAGAAATTTATGCAAGTGTTAAAAAACCTACTATAATAGAGACAATAAGGTTAAATAGATTACGTTGGTTTGGGCATGTACAGAGACTGGAAGAAAATAGAATTTGGTAACAACAAGACTGAGAGGCAGACCAAGAAATAGATGGCACGATGAGGTGAGAGAGGATGGAAGAATAGTTAGTGGAGAAGGGTGGCAGGAAAAAGTACATAACAGAGAGGAATGGAAGAAGCTCCTGAGAACGGCAAGGAATCGTCGCATTTTGCACACGCCAATGGAATGAATGAAAACACAGTATCTTGTGACAGTTTACTGTGTTCAGTTATGAAAGGTTTTCTCTCTCTTAAACCTTCAAACATTTGTTACTGGGAATCATCGACGCTTTTTTAGTTTCTACATTTTTTAAAATAAAAAAAAAATCAAACTATACCTAGTTACAAACGTTCTTAAAGTTTTAAAAAGATCAAATCTGTGGAAAATAATACAGACACAAGATTTATAATGCTAAAACAAAGAACGAAAATAACATCAATATTATAAGGAATTGAGCACTCATTTCCAATAAAATGGCAACTTGATACTTTCTTTTTATAAAATTTTACATTATTGTATTTTAATGCAATAGCCTGATGATACATCAATAAGTTGAAACATGTGTCACATGAGTATATGTGAATATGATTTATATACTAATAAAGGTTGTGCCAGGTGGTGTACCAGTACTCTTTGTTAACAGAGCCTTACCAGTACAACAAACTATTTGGACAGGAATGGGTCATCTCACAACACGGTCTGCATCACATCCTCTTTTGACATTTGGTGAAACACACATGAAGCGTTAAGACCATTGGGACAGCATCTTGCCCTTTTCAATATATGGAACCCCAGCACTATATACAGCAGACGTGTAGGCAAGCATTGTGACACAAACATGTTAAGTAACATTTAGTCTCGTCCCCCAGCATGAAGAATTCGTATATAGAAAAATCACAGAGCCTTCATGGCTAATATCATCCCGAATGGAACCAATGATAATGGCAAATGGCAAGACAAATATTTAGGTGTCCATAGGTGTCCTTACATCAAAGCAAAAATGCCATGATAGCAGTATAGGGGAGGCAGATACAGAGCTCCCTACATTCTATATCTTAGCACTGAATTAAGATGCATGATTAGTTTTATACTACCAGTTTTATCTTCAAGAAAAAAGGTCCCTGGAACACTCTAGACAACAAGCAAGTGTAAAGGATTTGGTGTGTGGTAAGTAAACATTTCAGTGGAAGAGGGGAAGTGGTGGTGGTAGTAGACGTGTCACAGGCAGTTACCTACTCAGCATGTTTGAAGCGTGTTGTTAACACTTCAGATTTCTATTTGGGATGTACCCAGTCTGAAACTTGCCTGGGTTACCAGGTATGGCACAATTGCAACTTAAGGTTCCTTTGGGGAGGAGATATGACAAAAAACTGTGGAAGATCTTAATTGCAGGAATTTCACCTTTAAATGACCAGGGCGAGTATTTAAATTTCAGCGCATGGTTTATGAAAAAAATGCATTATCTGAATAGAACAAGATAAAACTATGAAATAAATGGCATTTTATGGAAAATGAAACAGAGATATGTGGCATGTCTTAAAAAAGCAGTAAATTTCCTTATTGCCTAAATACATAAAATGGATTTCTAGAAGTCTTTTTTAATACATGTGTCCACATACATGAACACAGATTGTTGGAAGGTTAACACAGAGATTATCAACTTGGTATCACTAAAACTGAACGGCAAAATATGGCAAAACCTTGATTCATGAAATACTACCCCTTCATGATTTTTAAGGTAAAACTATGTAATAAACCACAATGTATAACGGTTTTTGACGCAATAATTTTTTTTTATATACCGCGAAAAATTCCATCTGTTTTCGCCATAGCATTCTGTTCAGAGAAAGAACTCTGAAAGAAGCTGCTTTCTAAGAGAACTGGTACTACATGAACATTTTCTACATATGTTGAGCAGGCAGCAATTAAAAAACTTTTATTTACATCTAGCATGCTCTGACTTTACTACTACAGGAAAGTGAAAGGGCCAGAACAGCAGGAGACAGTTCTTGTCAAAACAGAAACAGATGAGGAGGACGGCAGTTTGCAGCCATATTCTGATGGTGATCTTCCAGGATAGATCACAAGATTTATGATTTGAAAAGTCACCTTAAGACAGACTAAGGGGTCAACTGAATCCTATTTTTCAAGAGATCACAGTTCACCCACTTTCAAGGGCTTACAGATCCTAAATAATTCTTACCTCCTTGTCACTCATAATCACCTTCTTTAAACTTTCAGTGGCATATATCCACAATAAATGCAGCAGCACAGTAAAGGTAAAGCAGTCCCATTACAGGCCTGGACAGGCCCAGAGGGTTCCAGGAAGTTAAGGCTCCCAAATTTTGTGACAACAGCACAGGATGGTGGTAGGTTGTCAGCCTTACGCACCGGCCATCTCTACCCCCAGGAAATACTCCTGGTACTCATTTCTGTTAGAGACTGAGTCAACCCCAGGGTCATAGTGCGATCAGAAGGATTTTATGTCAATGAAAAATCCACTGACACCAGCTGGGATCGAACCAGCAACCTTCAGATTTGTAGCACAGCACCTTAACCACTGTGCTACCACGGTAACCCACAGCACAGTAAAAGCAACTGAAAATACATGCCTGATGTGGTTAAGTTGACAAGCTCTAAGAAATGCTTCTTTAGCTACGTGGAAATCCTTGTTGCCGTAACCCGTCACAGCAAAAAGTCCAAGCTCATCAAAGAAGTCTTTTGAAATTGTTTTCATCTGCTGCACAGACGATCTTGCCAGGCTGCTGCCATCGCTTTCAACGCACAGTGTTAAAATGTCATCATGCAGCAACACTATGGCCAGACTGCTTAAACGGATATGGAAATGGCTTAATTCAGCAGTTGGATCCGAATCCAGTGCCGCAATACCAGACTCTGCAAGTAAAAGAATTTGTAACAATTTAATGGCATAAAATTTTCTGAATTCACATATTCCTACTCTCAGACACCAAATACCTTCACCATTTGAAATTAATTACAAAGACTTAACTTTCCTGAAAGAACTGAAAATCAGAAAGAGAACTGGCAACATCAACTCTCATCAATGGATCCAGGTGGAATAGCCTGAGAAGCCATGACCTATAAAGCCACTGCTTGTTGGAATGTAGGATGTCCAAGATAGTGGAGTGTAACTATGAGGTTTCCATACCTATGTCCACCTTGATAATGAAGAAATCTAATACAAGACTGGGCAAAAACAAACTATTACTTCAATCAGTAAAAGGTAAACCAATCCCTTTACTGGTCTGGCCAGGCCACGAGGGTTCCAGGAGTTTGAGGCTCCCAGGTATTGAGACATTCAGCACAGGAAGGTGGTAAGGTTGTCAGCCCTATGCACCGGCTGCCTTTACCCCCCAGGAAATATTCCTGGTACTCACTTCTGTTAAAGGCTGAGTCAACCCCAGGGTCATAGTGCGGCCGGAAGGATTATGTCCATGAAAAATTCCAATGACACCATCGGATATCGAACCCGAGATCTTCCGCCTTGCAGCGCAGTGCCTCAATCAACTGTGCCACTGCGTGCCCCTACTTCAATCAGTACAACATGAATATGAAGTAACAAGACAGAAAAAAACGTAACACGCAAGAATATAAAATTTCCATGTACATGGTATGGGGAAGGGGGCAACCGGGACAGAAAGTAGCGTTCAAATATGAGGTAAAATATGTGAGTAAATGGATGAAGTTAGAAACACAGATGAAGGAACTGTTACACACATAACAGTGGAACAGGCAATACAGTAAGAAGTGTTGTACACCAGGTCTGTCAAAGTCAAGGCAGGGTTGCAGGCCAAATCTGACATCCACCTTGAAATCTTGGGCTACAACACACAATGTCACATTCCATTTTTATATTTCATTTGTAAATGTTTTAACACAGAAAAATGCATCAACCTAAAATACGCCTTGTGCTTAATTTCACAGGGCTTATTGGGTGTATCATGCAATAAAAATAATGACAACAGAACTTCAGAAATATCACTTTTTTTTTAACGGGACACGACATAAAGCTCTGTGGGCTGCACGCTTGACAGGCCTGGTGTAGATGAATTGCCAAACAGCACGGAATTAGAAACTACTCAGTCAACAGTCACAAGAACACCAAAAACATCGAGCAACAGATTCTGAGGCTGTCAAGAGTTCATATATACACTACAGTGTATACTTCATGAAGTTAAAACAAAGAGCAAATTTTTTAACTTCTTACTTTTCTGCTGGATGTAACATAATGAAATGAATGTACAATCAAATACAACCAACCCTCAGTACATTCTTGTACAAATTATCATCCTGAACAGCAAGTTATGGTTACCACAGCCGACTACACACACTGTGTGAGAGTGAAGTCACATATATGTTAAGAATTTTATGAAACTAAATCAGCAGAGGGACTGGTCTAATTCACCTCATGTGACAAACTATCAAACAGCTCAGAAAATGTTATCATGTATGTTTATTTACTTATTCTTGGTTCTTGCAATGTTGCTTTCAATAACCCACATTATACAGTGCGGGTATGCAGTGGCGCAGTTGGTTGAGGCACTGCGCTACAAGTTGCAAGGTGCCGAGTTTGATTCCCAATGTGGTCATTCGGATTTTTTATCCACATATTCCTTCTGGCCACACCATGGCTGTGGGGCCGACTCAGCCTCCAAGAGAAATGAGGACCAGGGGTATCTCCAGGTGGATAAAGGCAGTACGTGTGTAGGGTTGACAACCTTGCCGCATTTATGTTCCAACTGTCTAGAAATTCTGAGCCCTGAACCTCCTGGAGCCCTATGGGCCTGTCCAGGCCTCTACAGGGATTGCTTGTACTTTACAAAGTACCAAATAGTAGGAAGATTAGAGACCAAGAACATGGTAGTGATCTTGGCCCAATTCAAGGTACTATTCTGGTATTTGTATGGAGGGAATAAGGAAAGCCATGACAAACTCGTCAGGATAGCCAATCATCAAGCAGAGATCTGAACACAGAGTCTACCAATTACAAAGCAGCAGTGCTACCCAGCTGCTAATATTTGGTTTTGAGGATAGTATTTTTGCTGTCCCCCAAACACAGAGGTACGTAGGATGGAGACATTTCAGAAACTGCCATGGACCATCTGAAGTGCAACACAAGAACTGAACAGCATCCTGAACGAAGGGTGACTGGTCCATGGAAACACTGAGATAAATTTAAGTCTTCTACAGTTTTGGCTCATGTTAAACTGTATTTATGGCCTAAGTTCACTGTTATCAAATCGCCTAGAAATTTACCTTTATGGGATTTTTTCCTTGTACGACTTTGAATATTTTGATGAAATGGTGAGTTATGTACCACAGGCAGTCCGGTGAGGTTGCTTCCTGAGGACCTGTAGACATAATTAAACAACCCTGACAAATAAAACACCACACTCTTACCCTACAGCAGTAGAAACAAGCATTTATTAGTGTGACCATTCATACTGAGACAGATTTTGTGCATTTTCATTTGTCAGAAGATAGCATAATATTCCTGCAATTTCTACAGCTACTTTTAGCTTTCCCAAAATATTTTATTTCCAACATTGTAACAGATTACTCATCCTTCCCTGATCATGCAAGTACTCACCTTCCACAGTTCCCCCATACCAAAATTATGTGGCATATGCATGTGTGTGTGTCTAGTGTAACAATTAGTGACTCAGTCACTAATTGCTACACTAGACACACACACACACATGCGCGTGCACGCACGCATATGCTGAGCTATCCCAATACATAAATAAAATAAAATGAAATAAAATAAAATAAAAAACTCATGGTTGCTATCTTATTATAAATAACTACAGTTTACACTGACGATACAACAGATGTCCGTCATCATAAGGAGACACGGAACGGTTATAAACATGACCTAAAAGCAGCACCCAGTACTCAGCATATACGAGATTAAAATACAAACTCTGTGCCTAGCAACATATACCATAACATGTGACTCAAGACAATATATATATATATATATACATATACTTTTAATTTTATCACAGACCAACCTAAGTGATATGTTATTATGTATCAATTTTAATTTCAATTCCATTTCATATTTTCACACAACTCTTATTATATCACAGGCAATATGACCAAGATTTTAACAATTTTAACACAGGTGTAAGATTTATGGGATCCCATTCGACACAATTTAATGTGCACTACATGTAACCTGTTTTAAATTTTACGTAAAGATGGCCTGTTGATGGTCTGATGACCGAAACTTGTCGCCAATAAGTTAAATAACAAAATATTTTTGCGTTTGACTGAAAAAATACATTTATTATTGTCTTTCAGGAATAAATGCTTCTTTCTCTTGCAATGCTATTCATTCCAAGTGAATGCTGATGCCCCCAAGTTCATACCTGTGTAGCAATTAAAATGAAATTCATCTGGAAAGACAGCACAATTACCTTACTTAAGATAAAGCTGTATCTACTGAAAGACATGAGAGTTCAGTCGGTGCAATGAACAGACTATGGGCCAGGCAACATCTGAGTCGAGACTGAGTTCTGGGAGGGGCAAGAGATTTTTCTCCTCTCCAGTGTGTCTGGACAACTCTGGGGCCCACCCAGCCTCAATCCTGTGAATACTGGAGGCTATTTCCAAGAGATAAAGATACCACAGCTTGAGCCTGACCACTTATCTCAATTTAGAGCTGAGGTTAAGAATGAGTGGAGCTACACCTCACACTCCCCTGTACGCTTTTATGGTGTTTGGTGGCACTTAAGCAAAGGGATATTATCTTCATATTTATATCTAATTCGTCATCACCTAAAAATGTCAATGTTGTCCTTGTCTTGAACTAAGAACCATGGCACGTTAAGGCACTGGGGAGTGGAGGAACACCTCCATGCATTCTAAGTGTTCACCTTCAAGCCTCAGCTACTTTATCCCTGGGAAAAGGCCCCAGGATCAATTGAATATAAGGCTAGGTAGGCCCCAGAACATGTCTGGCTCTTCTGGAGAACAGAAAGATTTCCTGCCACCACCCAAAGTACAACCCTGATTCCTCAATCACTAAGCCTGTGACCTAGCTGAAAGTACCTGTGGGTGGGTGAGGCTGCCACTGATCCCGGTTTGCTGACACTGCTCACACTGCTGACCGTTGATGAGATAGAGCCTTCCATACTTGTTGCGTCTGACAACATGCTCTCACCCATAGCACCACCGCGCATAGGCAGAAATTCATCATCGCTATCATCTGTAAAGGTAAAGATTTGCTCTCCAGAATGCTACGGAACTTATGACGGAAGATTGGCCATCTTGTGTTTAAAAGATAAAATGTGAAACCGCAACAATATTTAGTGGAAAAGGTGTGTACACTCAGAATTTTCGTTGCGGGTGGGAGGAAGGGTGGTGGAAATGAGAGTGGGGCTACATAATTTACGTTTGATTTTAAAAACTAAGTTACAAAAATTCAAGTCCTAAATATAACTGTAACATAACAGTGTTTGCAACAACTTTTATATAAACACAAATACAACTGCATACTCCATGACTCAATCACCCAACATAAATCACAAGGCCTAAGCTTCATGTTTTCTTTAAGTTCGTCTAGGAATCTTTAAGGTTTATCTTCCATTTTTTTTAAATTCCAAAAAACTTCTCATCAGCTGATTTTGGCTGAATGCTAATCATGTAAAATGTTTGATTTAACTATGCTTACAAAAGTTCTTTTTTAATTTAAATTTGGGCAATTGGGGGGGGGGGGGTCTGCATTGGAATGACCACTTAAATCTTCTTTATTCTAGCTTCTTCCTCATTTTGCACTCAACCTGCATTCTCAGTCCTGTTACATCACCATTATACATCCTTAATTGAAACTTCCCTTCTAAGCAAGCTGGCTCAAGTGGTATGCTTGTGACATGTACTTGGGAGGTACTGGGTTCAAATCAGGGCTGGAACATTGATTATCCTCACTAAGTTTGCCAATGGCTTTCCTTCTGTGCAAGCATATGCTAGGACACCATCTCACATTAGGTCACACATGCTTCTTCCACATTCTTCTCAATTTATCACTTAGTTAAAATCCAACCATCCTACAGTATACTGCACAATACTGATAGGATTTGCAAATAAATAAATAAATATATAAATAAAGTGAAATGATTTGTTACACCAACTTGATGCAACAATTATGATTTATTGATAAACCAATGACTCAATATGTTTCGGGCACCATTGTGCCCATCTTCAGGAGTGCAAGGCTGTACACTACTGCATATGGTTTTCAGCACTGTAAAAGATAAGTCAAAATAATCGATTACAATACAAAAACCTTATTTTGACTTACCTTTTACAGTGCTGAAAACCATATGCAGTAGTGTACAGCCTTGCACTCCTGAAGATGGGCACAATGGTGCCTGAAACATGTTGAGTCATCGGTTTATCAATAAATCATAATTGTTGCATCAAGTTGGTCTAACAAACCATTTCATATTAAGGATGCATGGTCACACGAACATCAAAAACATAAATAAAGGTTTCCTTCAGGCGGATGTGAAACCACTGTCATCAACAGAAACCTTAAATTCAGATCTCATTGTATTTAACAAAATATTCTTCTCAGTTCTCAAAACATTATATTTAATTTTAACTCCAGTAACTGTTGACTGTTTCAACTACATTTCCAGAATGTTTTCAGGTTGTCCTCTTGACTCATTTCATATATGTCAGCGTAATGTTTTAGTTTATGCATTCATTTGACTCGGCAAGACTTATTTAAAATTCTACCCAATTAGAAAGGAGCCAGGATAGCTCAGTCAGTATAGTGACTTGCTACAGGCTGGATGGTCCAGGGATCCAATCCCAGTGGGGGAGAGATTTTCTGCACCTGTCCAGATACATCGAAGCACCTTTCAACAATGATCACACAGAAGGAATATTTCAGGCACTCACTCATTTCAAAGGGATTGTGGCCACTGCGATCCCTGGGTCTATAATACCGTAACTCTTCTTCTGTGGTATAGCCTTAAAGAATGCATGCTCCAAAAATATATAAAAAAAGCATATAAATGAGACTGAATGCTGAAAATGCCATCGGCTGCATCAGACTGGAAACTCTACATGTCTCTAAAGATACAGTCAAGAGGATTTATGCATGTACTGAGAACAATGCACGACAGTCAATCGTGTTTTGTGAATACTCAATTTACATTCGATTTTCAATAAAATATGAAAATGTTTAATATTTCAGTAAGGTTTTAAAAATTCGCTCTGTATAATGCAACAAACTATAACATGCTTGATGTCCTGCAACATGGTTACATTCCATTAGTTGTATTATCACTGAGCATTCATTTGCAAATTAATTTCTCTAAAACTAGCATGTAACGTGCCGCCACACCTAATGAAGCAGTAGACCACCCCTGGGCACACTGCAAATTCTGTGTCTGCAGTGCTGGAGGAGGATGCAGTTTCTGCTGCAGCTCCTGTTCAACCCTGCGGAAGTCGGTGCGATCCATCGGCTTCTCCATGCATCGGGATCGTGGAGCCACATTGCTAAGAACACGACGACGAAAATGATATAAAAAACATTTACATTCTCTCTGGCAAGACTGGGAAGAGTGTACATCATGATACAGTACACATAACTGCCAGCACTGCTCTCTGTTAATTTATTACGATCACATGAAGCCCATTTGTAAAGTCATAAAAATAATTAATGATACATACACACAAAGTCTCTTCATGGCCTTCAGTAAAGTACAACATTATTACATTTCAATATGCTTAAAAACAAAACTATCCAACCAGTGTTGATGAAAGTATCCCATACACAATTTCTTTTAAGTCTAATGGTTTAGACAGTGACCGACCGGCAAATGAGTACACATAAAATGTTTGTTTCTAGAATGAATATCATGTGACTTTTAAATGCAATACGTCACATACAGGTTCATTTTACGTAGAGAATTTCCTACATCTTGTATACAACTACAGTATACATAATTTCTTATATATTTACAGTAAGGCACATGCTGTACCCCATACTCATCAATAATATCCACAGATAAGGTAGAATGAGTATGATGATGATGATGGTGGTAATGGTGGCAATGATTATGATGATAACATTTATACTGCACCCAGACACAAGTGGTCACACTACAGGGACCTGCTCATCAACGGCTAGCACAGTCCAGATGTGGTGGTTCTGTCAGTAGTTAGTACCAAAACATAAGGTCCTACCACAAGGACACAACAAATCACAATCAACAGACGTTTAATACAAACCATTTTGGAAAATAAACACGCAGCATTCAGTTGGATCAGTTATAAGGAAGTATGTAACACGCCACCTACAGCCTAACAAAACCCATTAACTTAGAAATATTTCTGTTCCAATCTAAAACACCCATCAGTACAACATGAATACCAAGGAGTTCCTGTGAAATGTTGCTACATTTCCACCTGTCTATACAGTGTCTTAAATTCCAAAGACAACAATCCCTCTACTGATACAAGATGTCCCACAAATATCTGCCACAATTAATTTGTTTACGTAATGGCTTACTTTCACTGTATTTGAATCTCAGCTGCTATGCCCACAGAAATGTCACATTTAAAACTCAAAAAATTTTTTACAACATACTTTAGTGCTGAGACTTTTCATCTTTCACCACGGTCCCACATCTACCAAAAAGAGTATAAATCCATGCTGATGACTAGTCAGTACAGCTGCAAACAGTACAGTCTCATTTGTTCCACACTTTTAATGTTTTCATTCGACTCAACCTCATAGTTACCAGCCGTTCCAGCAGGTAACATCTACAGTGGTCCCCAGTATTCCTCACCATTTCAATGCAAGTAACTTCAATGCTGCTTTTCAATGAGCATGTGCTGCACACTTCTCAGTCAGAAATAACTTGGCATTATTTTTGGACATTTTGCTGACCGTGCATCTCAGTATATTTATCTCAGTAATTAACCAACATGATGCACAAAAGTTTTGTTTTGCAATAAGTTTATTTCATGCCTCTACATGTTTCGAGCACATGTGCTCATCATCAGGTCAAAATTGCATTACACAGCCCTCTGGTATCATCACACTGAAACAAATGAGTGGTCTAAAATGACTAAAATACAATTCTATAAATATGAGCAAATAGTAGTAAAATTTATGCGTGAATTTTTCGGGTGTGATTACTGTGTATTACTTACTGTAAACATGCTATGTCATGTAGGGGTTGTGTTTATCCAGTTATTAAACTTATTAGAAAGGTATTACATCTATTTACATACATGTTTGCTTAGTCTATCTTGTCATAAAATCATATAAATTGCTCAATAGTTGTTGTATCTATAAGGTTATGTTTGTCCGGTTGTTAGAATTGTTAAAAATACAATGTCAATTTACATTACCTATCCACAAAAGTTGTGTTTATCTAGTTATTAAGATTGTGTGGTGTCTGTTTACTTTACATCAATTGTTGAATCTACAGTCAAGTTGCATTTTCTGTAGATTCAACAACTGATGTAAAGTAAATAGACACCGCACAATCTTAATAACAAGATAAACACAACTTTTTTTAGATAGGTAATGTAAATAGACATCGTATTTTCAACAATTCTAACAACTGGACAAACATAACCTTATAGATACAACTAATCAGCAATTTATACGATTTTATGACAGGATAGACTAAGCGAACATAAATGTAAATAGACATAGTACCTTTCTAATAAGTTTAATAACTGGATAAACATAACCTCTACATGACATAGCATGTTTATAGTAACTAATACACAGTAATCACACCCGAAAAATTCATACATAAATTTTAGTACTATTTGCTCATATTTATAGAACTGTATTTTAGTAATTTTAGACCACTCACTTGTTTCAGTGTGATGATACTAGAGGCTGTGTAATGCAATTTTGACCTCCTGATGA
>Ga0136643_10013975_pt1 | contig 12035 bp, 7 predicted proteins | sample TergutLab28metaG_FD_96883 | JGI IMG/M metagenome (GOLD analysis project Ga0136643, IMG submission 96883) | Labiotermes labralis P1 segment gut microbial communities from Petit-Saut dam, French Guiana - Lab288 P1 (version 3) (version 3) | ecosystem: Host-associated > Arthropoda: Insects >...
ACTGGAGGGAAGGAGACCACTGGGGAGACCTAGGCATAGATGGGTGGATAATATTAGGATGGATCTCCAGGAGGTGGGATGTGGGTATATGGACTGGATTGGGCTGCCCCAGGATAGAGACAGGTGGCGGACGTTTGTGAGTGCGGTAATGCAGCTTCGGGTTCCGTGAAATGCGGGGAATTTCTTGACTAGCTGCAAACCAGTTAGCTCCTCAAGAAGGACTCTGCACCGTGGAGTAAGTAAGTAAATGCATAAGCTGGAACAACTGCACATAAATGTAATCAGATATGACCGCTTGCGAAATCTGTGTATCCAACGCCCTGGACTGCTGCAATATTTTTGTAAGGCGTTTTCTTGGAAAGGAATATAAAATTGAAATGGATAATGCAAGGAACGGAATGGGACTTGGTGGAATGAATTCAAGGAGCCAAGGTAATGAATAACGGCGTGCTTATATGAATGCTGTAACGAACTTTCCTTTTCTACACAGAGTGAGACATTTAGAAGTTTTTGATTTCCCAGGAGTAACTCTGCTGTATGTACAGTATTTACTGAAGTATATATACAGACATAATACACGTGCACTCACGCACAAAACACACACATTCTCTCCCTTTCCATTGGTCCTTCCTTCGTCCCATTTTTCACTTTCAACCTCGAAAGCATTCTTTATAACTGTCTTCATTTTCATTTCTGCGTGACCACTTTCTCTGGGCCATATTCATCTCTCTTTCAACAACCTCTTTAAATTTTCTGTCTCTCATTATCAGGTTCTCCCCTTTCTCTTCGCGCCTTCCCAATTCCGCTCCCTCCTTTTTGTACACTTCTCCGCTTCTGCCTCTATTTCAACTTGTTTCAAACATTTAATTCCCTGCCCTATTTTGATAGCATTTCCTCTCTCCAACCGTCATATATCTTCCTTCCTGTGGCCAGTCACTTGTCTTCGCTTGTACTTCCGTCTAATTTCTCTCAATTTCTTCAATTCTTCCACATGAATCTATAACTGTTACATTGGATATGGTCCTATGTATCATCTTACCCATTTCCAACCTGGTAAACATTCTCTTGTCGAAACGGCATTTTTAAACTTGGGAACTGATAACATGACATTAAACAAAATATTACTTTCGTATAAAATACTGAAACATCACTCCACTACCGTGTCTGTGTTTATGCATACCTATTCGGTAAATTCACCAATCATCTGCTATTAATTTATTTGAAAATTGCTGGCAGTTATCACATAAGTGAACTCTGACGGCCTACCATTACAAGTGACGAAGGGCAAGGAATATGGACAGCAGATAGTCGCGAAGTTTTAATATGTTTCATAGTCCGTCAATTAATCAGATTTTTAAAACTGTGTATGCAAACAAAAAATGCATTTTAATTTTATGATGCACTTTTGTTTTAATTTTTAATACGTTAACTATCATGTTTCGGCCAGTAATAAGACCATCTTCAAGGTGATAAAACGATAATAAAATTGTAGTAAAATATGTCATAATATTACAAATATATATATATATAATTTCGTTTAAAATTTTACATTGGAATAATAATGTAAAATAATATAAGAAAAATGGCTAAATATTAAATAGTAGAAGTTAAAAATTATATACGTTTTGTGGAGTGGTATATACGGCAGTTATACGGTGAGTTCTAACACTGCGAACACTTTATAAATATTGTAAATAAACGTAAATAAAAATGCGTCATGAAATTCAAGCGCATTTGATGATTGTACATTTTACAAGTCATATTGTTGTTGTTTAAATTTGGCTGTCGATTTGTTAACATTTTTACACATTTACAGATTAAAAATATAAATTATACATAGAGATTCGGTCTCTGTCTCACAAAAAATATTACGCCTCACCATTATGAAACACGTGCACTTATTTTCTTCATGGAAATAATCTGTGGTTCTTTTGGGCATTGGGAGGGGTACATAGGTAGATTTGACATCTCAGAAATTTGAGACTTCAGCACCGCCACTTGTAAAAAACCACAAACCTCCTATGGAAGTTATCTGAACTTGTTTCAGTATCCTTTAATTTGTGCTTAATGTGAAAATGCGTTTTTCTTAATTGGTAGCGTCCGTAATTAATTTACGTAAATTAATGCACTGATGATGAATAAATGACTAATTCAGACACTATACTCCGGCGGTAACTATACGCACTCCACGTTCAACAATACAGCATTTTAGGAATTCAGAGCATTTACGCGAATAAGAAACGAAGAAAAGAAGACAGAGAAGTATAAAATTGTGTGTGTTCATGTTTTAACACTCACCTGTCCATAACATTCTGCAGAGCAAGGTAAGATGATCTCCTGTCCATAGTCTCCCGAAACGACCGTCTCAATTCGGGGAAGTCTTGTGCTTGAGAGATGTTTCTAGGCTCCATGTACTGGAACTGGAAATTCATGGAAAAGGACAAAACCTTCTTCGGCTGATCTACGGGAAACCCCATACCTACGGTAAACTAGACAACATAAAAAAGATATTTTGACATTTTTTATGAGAGGATCATCGAAATAAATATGTTGTGAATGGAGTGGGGGTGGTGTGGATCCTTTAGTTGCAGAGTGATCCTAATATCTCCTGTGCCGAAAAGCCATAGTCACTCAGCGTCTGCGCACAACCATAAACGTCGAAGGTAAATTTGTGTCTGTGCTTAGTTATGCACCGTGCCAGGAAGGCGCTTGTGTGCTCGGAAGTACGGCGCCACGCAATATTTACGAATGGAGCTGAGCTGTAAAATTCGCGTTTTGACTAATGTACCTCACTGACAAGTGCTTCAATTACTCGTTGTGTGGAATGCTGATTTGGACTCTCATCCGTCCTGGCCAGTTTGAAACACACAATAATTTCTTTCGCACGCCGGGAATTGAACAAACCTTTGTCGATCGTACAACTCTCAGTGAGCCTAGTCATTATGCCGACTGAGCCGACGACGCCCTAAAGATAAACAGGGGCCGGTTACGTATAATTCCGTAATTATACGCAAAGAACCTGCGTGTACAAATCCATGAACACACAAAAATATTAATAAAGGCCGAATGAGAACAAATCCATACGGAACAACAGGGACTTATGTTCGCTAATCCGATTATATATATTTTATATCTACGGCACATGTGTACCTATTTGGAGTTCTTATTGAACGAACCCTACGTATGTTCAAGAATTTGCATATATATATATATTCATTCATTCATTCAATAGTATTCAGCCCTAGAGGCCGGTCCGGCAGGAACCAGAGCCCGGTTACGGAACCGATGTGGCTCTTGGCACACTGCATCCTAGGCAAATTCTTGGGGATAGTTTGCCATTGCTTTTCCCCGCCTTTAGATGTTCCCACTTTCGCCACCACGTGCCTCTGCGTCCTCAACGACGCGAGAGACCCTAGTAGCGAAAGGTGGAACTGTGGGCGAGAAAGATATCCGGTAGTAATTTTGCCTAAATTCCGACTTCCACGTAAATTTAGGGATCTTTTACGTGTCGCAAATCTACGACATGGGACCGACGGCTTTACTTCCCCTCCGAAGGAAGGCGTGCTGAGGATTTTTTCGCCCTAAAAATCCGGCGGCTTCGGCCGGGTTTAAACTCGCGAACTTGGCCGTAAAATCTCTGTATATATATATATATATATATATACAGAGATTTTATGGGTGAAAATTCTTGAAGATGCATACGGTTCGTATAATAAGAACTCCAAATCGGTATACATGTACCGCAGATATAAAATTTCTTTAATATACAAAAGAGCCTGTACATAGAATTCCCTGAAAGTACACAGGGACTGTGTATGTACAACTCCCCAAATACATACAGGGCCCGTAGATATACAACACCCTACACATATGTATTAACCTAACGCAGGCACTTACAACTGCACACAACACTTGTGTAAGCGATTAAGTTGTGTTTCTTTGTTATAACTAAAGAGCAGGGCTCTCCTGCTATTCGTTATATTGAATTGACCTGTACTAAAAGCTCATTATTTTTGTCGTTTAAATACGCGAAATATTTAATTTTTCAGGCGATAAAACAAATGGCTTCGAAACACCTCAACCAAAATTAACTATCGCAATGTTTTTAGGCGTAAATAGAAATGTTTGCATGGTAAATGTACCGTTCTAAGACGTGCAAATTTTACATTGTCTTTAAGTTGTACAGAACATGTGCTAAAGATGTTACTTAGAAGTGTCGAAGAGAAAAACTCATCCTCATTAGCGTTACAATAAATTCATGTTTTTACCGTCATTTTTATTAGTATTGGTTTATATTTTTATTCTAAGCAATGACAAAAGTATATTTTTGCAAAGTATGCGCCAACGTTACTAATAGCCAACAAGCGGCACTATTTCTCAACTCTACATGTTTCGGACAGACTTACTTTCCGTAATGAGCAGTCTTAATACTGTATTCACAGCAGTTGGTATTTGTCATACTAGTTATGTTGACTGTCTGCTAGCGAAGTCGAAATGGAGTTCCATCCTGACCTCGCTAGCAGACAGTCAACATAACTGTATAGCAAATACCAGTTGGTGTGAATACAGTATTAAGACTCCTGATTACGGACAGTAAGTCTGTCCGAGACATATAGAGTTCTTTATCGAAATAAAGTTGAGAAAGAGTGCATCTTGTTGGCTTATAATTATAATAATATATCACAATGCACTTTCCTCTGAAAGTCCAAGCTGCTAATAGCATTGACCAATTTCTTACTTTTACAGTCAATGTGTTATCTAATATATGCACTTCGTGATGCAACGGGAGCTCATTTGTTGGATAGTATATTGATTGTAAGAACATGTGCAGTATGAATAATATAATGTTCCTTGTTTTAACATCCTTTCCTGGAGTATCATCTTCTTCTGCAAAAACGTGTACTATTATCTTTATATTTATTTTATTTATTTTTTATTTACTCTTCGTCCTACATTTCTGCCTGTTACTGGCTGTACCTGTTCGTAAGTGCTCTAATAAATTTATTATTATTATTATTATTATTGTCATTATTATTAAATCTTAATCCATTCTGCATTACTGATGAACCAGATGAGGAAGGATGCAGCGAAATACTTATATTTTAAGTTAGTAAATATGATTAATTTAATCAAAATGATGTAAGCTGAACTGGTTCAGCACGAAATGCAAACTCGAACACCAGCAATATATTGGGCGGCTCTACTGCATTAGTTTCTGGATAATGCAGTAGGCGTCTAGTTCACTGGCACTGAAAATCGTTGTGAATATTAGTGGTTGACTCTTGATTTTTGTCCAGTCGCTCCTTATTTTGATTTAGTTACTTTTTTTAACTTGTAAACTTGCAAACAGATTTTCCAAAATTTCTCTTTAAACAAATCTATCTTATTCAGTTACGATTACGATCGTTGAAATCCTTATTGAAGGTAAATTTATATTAATTAATGTCCTATTTTTTAACCAAGTAGCGCCTTCAATCCACGTAAAGGTAAGACGAAACTCCGTGGAAATCGAACTTGATTTCATTACGCACTTGTTTAAGCTTGTGCTATATTTTATAGAGTAAACCGTAGAAATTATAGATTAAAATGTTCTGTAGCTTATTTTGATGTGTTTTGTAGCTTAATTTACAAGATGATGGTGGTGACAAACTGTAAAATATGTATTAATTTAGTCTGTGGTTTCTTACCTTGTACGTAGCGCCTTTGGGATAAACCAAACTGCGTGTGTCCCGAAGAGAATCCACAAGCAACCAGCAGCCTAATGTTAGTGTCAGAAATACTATTTCTTTTGAAGGAGAGCTCCTGCATTAAAGAAAGCGTTTTAACGTTTACGAAGTATGCAATATTTTTACGTAATAAAGACCAACATGATTTCCAATCATATCGAGCTAGCAGCTGGACACCCCATAGATGCAAGAGAAATATTATATGCTGCTTGTACAGATATAACCTCCTTATGAACAACGTGTTTTTTCGAAACACGTAGAGGATAATTTAATAAGAATAACTTAATGAGGTAATGGTTCAACTTGTTGGTCTTTTCACGTTTATGTATCACGATGCACGGTTCAGAGAATGTAAAGTATGCGATATTTTCTTACTGTACGTGGGCTAAGTAATTACATGTTTCAATACCGTAAAATTTCATTTGTCTACTAATTCACTCTTCATAGTTGTTACGAACATTCGCATCATAAATCGTAGGTTATCAGCTTTTTAGGTGAAAGAAACGTGTACAATTAAAGACTCAGAAGCATTAATGTCATAGAGATAGCAGGCTGTATGTAGAGATTCCGGTTATACATCAGACTGGGAGTTAGTTACATAGACCAGTTTGATAAGGTTGTTTTGGAAAATGATTAAGTTGTTTTGAGAATCGTTCCATACGCACTTATGTTCTGCAGGAAAAATATGGTATATATGTGTTAAATAAGGTGATGAGTACAGTAATCGCTGCGCTTTGAAAGGTTAATATCGGCTGTAATCTACGAATCAGAAGTTTCCTATTCATTCATGTATATTAAGGACTGAGTCATTGTGAAGATTACTCTCTCTATGCGATGCCAAGTCATGTAATTCCATACACAATACTCTGAATAATCTCTGTTACCTTCCTGCCAAATTGCAAAGATTCCTATCCCAGAAGAAAACAGTTTTAATTGACATTTTCGAAATATTTCATATCTCATGGCTGGACGAATATGCTATCGCATACTTCCCATGGAATTTGAGTTAGGTTAAACCATTAAAAGCGTAAAAGTTATGAAAATTAATTTTCGTAAAATTAATCTGTTTGAGGTATATCATATTAGAATTGTTTGACATCAGCGCATATGTCAGTTTTAATTTAACATGAATTATATTCAAAGATTCAGCTCATACTCCACAGAAAACACTTTACTTCTCCATTACAAAAACCAGTCATTCTGTGTTGTATGCTTTATTTATTTTAAGCTACAGAAAACACGCGAATTTTCTGTGGGAGTAGAAAGATGAATACTAATTGTTAAACATGGCGGTAAATAAAGTAACCACTACACTCTTAAGGCTTAATTCCTCGATAGAATTCCTTGAAGTAATTTTCAGGCTGTGTACCAATTCAACTGGCAATAATATTTTTCACTGCTATGATTATTTGATCAGGGGAAATTGCAATAATTTTATTCTAAGGACAATTAATAAATAAATATATACATACCACACATGATATATACATACCACATTATCTTTTTTCCTGCTGTGAAGAGCAAAACTGAGCTGTTGTAATACGCCTATTTGCCCTGTATCGGAATACAGCAAATAACGTGAAGCGTAATGCAGTTCTCTGTCAGCGACTCGACGACTGTTTACTTTTGTCAGCTTAACCTAACAATTCGCCTGCAATTACCGTACGTCTTCCAGTCATACTGCTGACTGTGTGTATGTCTTTAACAAACATCAGTGAAGGAACATTACAGGTTCTGCGTTTTCATGGAAGGGACATACTTCACATGCTGCAAGTAATTACTGCTAGACATAAATTTTAATTTACGATATTTCAAGATAATTCTCGCTGAGAGATGATGGACGTATGCATAATCAGTAATGTGTTGTTTACTCTTCACACGTAAGTGATGAAATATACACCGGCCAAAAACAAAGCATCTGCATTTTGTCTAATTTTAGTCGGACAGCTTGAAGAGAGAGAGTTATAAGAGATAAAGTGAAATGCCAACTTGATGCAACTAGGTAATTTTATTGATGTATTCTCTGCTCGACATGTTTCGGGCTCATAGGCCCATCATCAGGAGCATTAGATGTGTGAGTTGCAGCATATGGTTTTCTGCACCGAGTTTTTGGATGGGTAGTGGTCTTGACAGTCGCACAGCACCATCCACACCGTACACACGACCTATGCAGCGGCTCTCAAGACCATCACCCACCCCAAAACTTGGTGCAGAAAACCATATGCTGCAACTCAACATCTAATGCTCCTGATGATGGGCGTATGTACCCGAAACATGTCGAGCTAAGAATACATCAATAAAATTACTTAGTTACATCAAGTGGGCATTTCACTTTATTTTATTAAGAAGATGCACGGTCAAACAACCCTCAAGAGTTATAAGAGGTTTAAAATTCGAACCGTGTAATGATGATGATGATGATGATGATGATGCTGATAATAATAATAATAATAATAATAAAGTTATGCATAAAAGAAAAATGTATTCCGAATGGAATCAAATTTATCTGGTTCATTTGATCAGAGTAACGAATTCTAAGGGTCCAGAAAGGGCCTCGGGTCTATGAACTCATCAGTCAGAGCTGTCCTGCTTCCAGCGTGGTGCAGTTAAGGTCTTTGCTCTTCGGGAACGTTGGTCGACCTAGGATGGTAGCTGTGTTTACCAATATATCTGGACAACCTGTCCGTCCAGTCTTCAAGGGTAAAGCATTGCAACGCTATTTGTCATGGGATTCTTGACCCTAGAAAATGGGAGGGATAGACTATCCCAGTGCGTAAGTAACATTCTACTAACCCATGCTGCGTAACATCCCAGAACAGCCAAGACATATCTGCTACCAATAGACGCATATGTGTTCTCAGAAGCGAATCAGAAACTGCGCCAGATTATTGACCATTTTTGTGGGCCTTAAGTTCCTTTTTTTTCTCAGAGTCTCAATGCTAACGTAGCACAGATTATTAAAACATATCATGATCTTTCGGCGTGAAATTCGATCTTTGTTACAATTTATTTTTATTGGTCAAAATAGCCGATTAAGCCTTTCAGATGGTTAATCCTATGTTTATTGGACCGTGCATCATCTTGATAGTTGAATAAAGAGAGATAAACTTGATGTCACTTGCTTTATTACTTCATTATTTATTGCTCAACATGTTTCTGATGTTAATATATCCATCCTCAGGAGCTTGTGACTTATTTGATGAGTTATTTCATGGGTTGTATTGCTCTGGTTCGATGCGTGTTGGTGTTACGGTGTGGTTTGGCTGGGGTGGTGTGGTATCCGGATGCAGGCTGAAGCACTACTCTGCATAAGGATACCACACCATCCCAGCCAAACCACAACGTAACACCAACACACATCGTACCAGAACAATACAACCCATGAAATAACTAATCAAATAAGTCGCAAGCTCCTGAGGATGGATGTATTAACATCTGAAACATGTTGAGCAGTAAATAATGAAATAATAAAGCAAGTGACATCAAGTTGGTCTCTCTTTATTCAACTTTCAGATAGTTAGTTGACTGAAGCAATGTTTTCACGTATTTTAACTAGGGAAGTTCTTCAGAATCAAAAGTCAAGTAAAAGATTATGAAATTATTCTAAATTTCCATATATATATATATATATTTATTTAATATTTAACATTAAAAACCTACATTTAGAATATTTGGCACTACAGATTGCACTATGCGGTAAATGTTTCTACTCCATATTACTTCTGCAGGGTACAAAATAACAACATGCGAGTATCGTAGAGAAAGACAAGATTTTCTTAAAGATTTTTGACAAAATTTACTACAAAAGGAAATTCTTTATTAACACTTTTTAAACATAGCTGTACCAATTCGATTTAAATTAAGCGATACTATAATTATGAAACAAATCTTTTAATTATGGGACTAAATAAATACATTAAGTACTGCTGCCTGCGTCAGGCGAAAAATTGTTTTCACATTGAACAGTGCCGTATTCCGATTTCCATATCACACATTTTGGAACACAAATTAACTACTACTCCTTCCATCAACTTAAGGAGACGGGACAAGGAGAAACGAAGAATGGAAGTTGAAGCAATAAAATGTAATCATTTGTTAACAGAGAAAATTATAAGAAGTTTCAATGCACAAAGTACCTTCTCAAAATAATTAATATTTTTCAGTTCCTTTGCTCTTCTTTTGGTTGAACCAAGGACTTTACTAATATATACACTTTATTTAATTACACCTGAGTAGGAGTATACATGGCGTCACGGATGTACTAGCTGGGTAATAAAATTTTAAATGTGTATAGAAACATACAGGGTTATTCGAAACGATTGTCGGGGTTTTAACAACTTGTCATACACAATAAACTTGAGATAGTATATGTATTTTTTTATTTAATAGAACAACACTCCAAGTTTTTGTTACATACCTTACAGGTTCTCTATATGTGCACCCTTTGTGATTCTACAAACATCAATACGATAATCGAGTTCATTCCAAACTGTATGAAGCATATCTTCGGTGATGGTTTCAATGGCGGTTCTGATTCGTACCTACAATTCCGGGACACTTGCGGGAAGAGGAGGAACATAAACCTGATCCTTAACGTAACCCCATAGAAAGAAATTACGTGGGGTTGCATCTGGAGAACGAGGTGGCAAGTTGCTAAAACCCCGACAATCATTTCGAATAACCCTGTATTTCTTATAAATAAAATACTGAATTTATTTCAAAATTGACTTTCCATTTTTGTGAACTTAAGTTTTGTCCAAGTGATTAAATTTTCCCTTGTCAATTGCTATTCTACCAGTGTTCCACGTTCATATTCATAATCCAACACAAATTTTATACCATCTAAGTACTGACGACATCTGTAATTGCATTTTAAATAAATAAATCAGAAATAAATAATACCGTACCTGTAGCAGCACTGACGAATATTCTATGAAATTCACGGACTCCTAGATTTAAAACTTTATGCAGATTCCTAAGGAAAGATCACAGTAGGAACACCAAACAACAAGCCCGAAAATAGGAAATTACGTATCATACATGTCTCCTTTTGTAGTTCGAGGTTTGCGGTACTAAGAATGATTGAGTATTAATTTCTGAGGAAGAACCAGTATCATGTCCCATGTCAAATATCACGTATGTATTTGTTTAGTCAAATATTACAGAAGGCTTTGTCTGCTTAACACTAGGTCACTCGCCTTCATAGCCGCTCCGTCTATACGCTCTTACTTCCATCTACCGCCCGTATTTCCAATATTAAAAAAAGACGCCTTTTTAAACTTTATAGATAAATTATCTTTCTTAAATATTATGATGTAAACGCGTTATAAATTTCTTCGCTTTCTAAAAACTTTTAACTGTTGTTTTGTGTATTGAACTCTTTTTGTTATTAATCATATCGGAAAAATAAATTCCCATTCGTCGAATTATTTAATAAATCTTTGCTACCTTCCATAATTAAACAAAATATTTCACACTACCGTCATAGGTGCATGAATCTATGAAACTTCAGAATTATTCTGTTTACTTATATCAAGAGTTACGTACAGTCTGCGGTACAATAACACTAAAATGATGCCCTCATTTCCCTATTGTTCTTCCACTTTAAATGTTTTTAAAAAATCTATCACGTGACACTTCCCCGTCTTCTTTTAGCTTCCGCACAAAATATAATTTCTGCTTATGTTTATTGGAACGTGCATCATCTTGATAGTTGAATAAAGAGAGACCAACTTGACGTCACTTGCTTTATTATGTCATTATTTAATGCTCAACATTTTTCGGATGTTAATACATCCATTCTCAGGAGCTTGCGACTTATTTGTTGAGTTATTTCATGGGTTGTATTGCTCTGGTTCGGTGCGTGTTGGTGTTACGTTGTGGTTTGGCTGGGGTGATGTGGTATCGGGATGCAGGCTGAAGCACTACTCTGCATAAGGTTACCACACCACCCCAGCCAAACCACAACGTCACACCAACACACGTCTTACCAGAGCAATACAACCCATGAAATAACTCAACAAATAAGTCGCAAGTTCCTGAGGATGGATGTATTAACATCCGAAAAATGTTGAGCATTAAATAATGGAATAATAAAGCAAGTGACGTCAAGTTGGTCTCTCTTTATTCAACAATAATTTGTGCTGTATACAATTGACACAATTTTATCCGTAACTATAAACATTAGGGAGTACAGAACATAGTAAAGGAAATAAAACAGTACCAGAAAAAGTGGCTACAACACGTACAGAGGATGGACACAAACAGACTACCAAAACAAACACTACAATATAAACCAAAAGGACGAAG
>Ga0136643_10013976_pt1 | contig 12035 bp, 6 predicted proteins | sample TergutLab28metaG_FD_96883 | JGI IMG/M metagenome (GOLD analysis project Ga0136643, IMG submission 96883) | Labiotermes labralis P1 segment gut microbial communities from Petit-Saut dam, French Guiana - Lab288 P1 (version 3) (version 3) | ecosystem: Host-associated > Arthropoda: Insects >...
ACACAGTAATCACACCCGAAAAATTCACACATAATTTTCACTACTATTTGTTCATATTTATAGAATTGTATTTTAGTAATTTTAGACCACTCACTTGTTTCAGTGTGATGATACCAGAGGCTGTATAATACAATTTTGACCTCCTGATGATGAGCACATGGTGCTCGAAACATGTAGAGGCATGAAATAAAACTTATTGTAAAACAAAATTTTGTGCTTCAAGTTGGTTAGTTACTGAGATAAATGCTCTGAATGTTATTCACGAAATCTCGTTTGACATCCAGATGGGGGTATTTGTAAGATGGGGGTATTTGTAAGATGCAAAGTGCATTAAATTGTGGTTTGAATATTTTATAAAATTTGCCATTAAAACTTCAAAAATTTTAAGTTCTGGTTCAAAATGTAGGCGCTCTTCTGGGTGGATGTTGAGATGTAGTCTAGCAGAAGAACTTGAAATGTTGCGGCTGCTGAAATTTCTGGATATGCCCACCATGTGTATAATTTTTAGTATTCCGTAGAAGAAGGTACACCACTGACATATTCACTCAGTTTATTTCTTAGGTATTTATTACTCTGGACAACAGAAACTGGTGGATGTTTTGGAACAACATGTTGAGAAGGGTTTTTTTTATCTCAGTAATTAACCAAACTGATGCACAAAATTTGTTTCACAATAAGTCTTATTTCATGCCTCTACATGTTTCGAGCACCATGTGCTTATCATCAGGAGGTCAAAATTGCATTACACAGCCTCTGGTATCATCACACCTATAGGTGGCCGTCTCGTACACAGATTGAGAGAGGACTGGCTCAACCAGTCCTCTCTCAACCTCAGATGCACGGTCAGCAAAACGTCAAAAAATCTTGAGAAGGGTTTACTGGGCCTGTTATTGCGTTTATTTCAAACAGAATTTCATTTTAATGTCTTCTTGTTCGGCAGTATTTGCATAGCTTCGTGTTCTTCTTTTGTTGTGGGTAAGATAAGCAATAAAGGAAACCATAAAACTTGTAACTGCCCCTTCTGAACATTCTTTCACGTTGCGGGGCAAGTCGAATTGCAATAAAGAATGAAGACAATTATTTTCGCAAACTAGTTACTGTAAGTAAACAAGACTAAAAGTTGCCAAAACCACTTGGCATCAGGAAATGAACCGCGTTATAAGAGGTAGACACGTGTATTAGATAGCTAAGTTCGGCGTCGGAGTAAAACCTTACAAATGTTTGTTATGCATTTACATTTACATATTTTCTTATAATAAAACCAACTAGCTGCACTAATTTCTCAAATTTATTTTTGGAATGAAACTCCACATGTTTCGGACAGTTCCTCTGTCCATCATCAGGAGTTTTTCACTGTACACAGAGCAATGATATATGTCATACAGGTTTGCTGACAGCTTGCGAGCAAGTTATCAGCAAAGGACAGAAGGACTTGATGATTGAAGTGCAGGGCAAGCAGAAAGTAATTAGAGGTTCGAATGCAAGCCTCTCAAGCACACTTCACTAAATTTCAAAGGTAAACAATCTAACGTGGAATTGCAGGCTGTTTGCCGAGATCAGCACGTTCAAGCTGTCAGCAAACCTGTATGACATATAACATTGCTGTGTGTACAGTAAAAAACTCCTGATGGCTGTCAGAGGAACTGTCCGAAACATGTAGAGATTTATTTCCAAAAATAAATTTGAGAAATTAGTGCACCTGGTTGGTTTTATTATAAGAATATATCACGATGCACGGCCGCCTGAACGTAAAATTTACATATTTATTGCTGCTACATTTAACACGGGATCCTCAGCACAACCAGTTTGCCATTACACGGTGAAGCTGTTTCGTTGGACTACCTAGAAGTAACAGCATGTTTAAGAAATATTGCCTGCTCGTTAAATTGAAACAACTTCCAAGTATTTCCGTGAACCGCAGCCTCCCTGGAGCTAGGTGGGACGCAAGCATCGATTTTTAACAACCTGCTTGGAGACATCATTTCGACATTTACCTTCACCAGACGGTGGAAATGGTTCGTGTCTTCCAGACAATGCCAGTGCCCGCAAGAGAGTCTTACATGCTCCATTCGTCGTAAGATTGTTTTGCTGGAGTTACATAACTACCAGTGTCATAGCTCCCAGTCTTTACCGAAATTTGTATGAGTCTTTACATTCCCTGAAACATGCATCGTGATACACATAATTGAGAAAGACCAATAAGACGCACACTTTTTCTTAATAATTTATTTCACTTAAATTATCCTCGACATGTTTCGAACAAGTTATTGTTCATCATCAGGAGAATTTCTGTACAGGCAGCTTACAGTATTTCACCGTGCATCTTAAGAGGAGTCCAGTAGCTGACACGATAGAAATGATATCATTACCATTCGTATCGTGTCAGCGACTTGACTCCTCATAAAATGCACGGTTATTACTGTAAGCTGCTTGTACAGAACTCCTCCTGATGATGAACAATTATTTGTTCGAAACATGTCGAGGATATTATGTTTATTGGACCGTGCATCATCTTGATAGTTGAATAAAGAGAGACCAACTTGATGTCACTTGCTTTATTATTTCATTATTTAATGCTCAACATGTTTCGGATGTTAATACTTCCATCCTCAGGAGCTTGCGACTTATTTGTTGAGTTATTTAATGGGTTGTATTGCTCTGGTTCGATGTGTGTTGGTGTTACGTTGTGGTTTGGCTGGGGTGGTGTGGTATCCGGATGCAGGCTGAAGCACTAGTGCTTCAGCCAGTCTTAGGAGGGTCGCTTAGTGTAGGATGGGTACATTGTTCTGCTGTGTGCCATTTGAGGCGCAAGAAAATGAAAAGAATGCAGAAGAAATTTCAGGTAGAATGTCACTATTTTATGACCATGATTTTCTTTTTTTATTTCAGCTTGGTCGTGTGACTGTCCGGCAGTGTGTGTGTGTGGATAGCTGCTGTGTCGTCAGTATAATGTCCCGAGATTTGCGATGCTGCAAAATCGACATTAAGCTATAGTCAGTGAGTAAATTTTCGTTTACACACCCCTCTGAGCCTAATGATAAATTTTTTAGTTCTAAGATATACACAGCCTGTTTTTTATATTGACGTGTCGCGGACAGTACGTTCTGAAATTTGGTTGTTTGAATCAAGTACTGAGGGTGAATGGAGACCGCGGTAGCACAGTGGTTAAGGTGCTGTGCTACAAATCGGAAGGTCGGTGGTTCGATCCCAGCTAGTGTCATTGGAATTTTTCATTGACATAAAATCCCTGGGCCCTGGGGCCGACTCAGCCTCTAACAGAAATGAGTACCAGGAGCATTTCCTGGGGGTAAAGGCGGCCGGTGCATAAGGCTGACAACATTACCACCATCCTGTGCCGTTGTCACGCAATCTGGGAACCTTAACTTCCTGGAACCCTCTGGGCCCCTCCGTGCCTGTAAGGGGACTGCTTTACTTTACTGAGGGTGAACAGCCGAACTGAAACTTCCGCTGCATGTGGCGCAAATGGACTTTATATCAGCTTTGCCAAACTGTTGTAACGTTCAGCAATAAATACTTTTATGAGACTTGTAAAATGTAATATTGCTTTGTATGGAGTTTAATGACCTTTTATTGATCCTTACGTATCCAGGAAGTGCTTACTTACTTACTTACTCCATGGTGCAGAGTCCTTCTTGAGAAGCTAACTGGTTTGCAGCTAGTCAATAAATTACCAGCATTTCACGGAACCCGAAGGTTCATTACCGCACTCACAAGCGTCCGCCACCTATCTCTATCCTGGGCCAGCCCAATCCAGTCCATATACCCACATCCCACCTCCTGGAGATCCACCCTAATATTATTCACCCATCTACGCCCAGGTCTCCCCAGTGGTCTCTTTCCCTCCGGTTTCCCCACCAAGACCCTATACACCCCCCTCTCCTCACCCGTACACGCCACATGCCCAGCCCATATCCAGGAAGTACAGTTTTATTAATTTGCCTCTGTTTTAGTTGCCTGGTAAAACCAGTGACTTGTCACCGGCTGTTATTCATACTGACCCAACGGTGATGTACTCAGTTATTTTTAATATGTATTATATTTGTATGTCGTGTAATAATTTTGACTGGTCATCGAACAAGTTCGTTAGTTTAACGAGAACATTTCCTTACGACCGTCATAAATTTAGGTGCGTGGTATTTGGCTTTCACTGGTTGTAACGAGGTGTTCATTCCTAGTCGACGCACGTTCTTGTTGGTGACATTAGTACCCAAAGTCATTAAAGTGTAACGAGGTTGGTGACCTTTGTTACTGAGATCGGTGCTGTCAGTGCGTTCCTTTCATTACTACCCATCTGTGTAAAGGACTTTCTTCTCTTCACGGTAGCAGCGTGGTTACTGGCTCCATAGTGTCTGTCTTGGGTGACTGGCATTTAGTTATTCCACTGTCCAAGTAGTTTCTTGTGTTTTGGAACCCCTCATTAGTACTGTCAAGGCAAGAGACTGCTATTAAATTGTGTCTTTAAGCTAGCCACACTCAGCTGCATGGAATTTCCGAAAGAAGATTCACACTATCTTTTGTATGCTTGTGTTGTATGTGGAGGGAACAACACAGACTGAGCTTTTTATATTTTATATTGTTTATTATTTATCTTTATTATTATCATATTTTATTGGCTTTTTAATTTCATTTATTTTTATTTTTCTTTGTAACCAACAAATGCAAATTAGTATCATAAATGTACAGGGTGATTCTAAATGATTGTCGGGGTTTTAACAACTTGTCATACACAATACACTTGAGACAGCAGTATATGTATTTCTTTTTATTTAATAGAACAACACTCCAAGTTTTTGTTACATACCTTACAGGTGCTCTATATGTGCACCCTTTGTGATTCTACAGACATCAACACGATAATCGAGTTCGTTCCAAACTGTTCGTGGCATGTCAGCGGTGATTATCGATTATCGTATTGATGTTTGTAGAATCACAAAGGGTGCACATGTAGAGCACCTGTTGGGTATGTAAAAAAACTTGGAGTGTTGTTCTATTAAATAAAAAGAAACATATACTGCTATCTCAAGTGTATTGTGTATGACAAGTTGTTGAAACCCTGACAGTCATTTTGAATAACCCTGTATATATCTCAACGATATATAATCATTAATAGTAATTAAAATAATAGACTGAGATTGTTCGAGAATTTGATGCTGAGGATCTGATACAGAGAGACGGACAGACAGACAGACAGAGCAAGGAACAGGAGAGAGGAGTAAATCGAATAAAGAAGATTTCCATGATTTGCCCTCAACAAACATTATTCAGATGATAAAGAAAAATGAGATGGGTGAGGCATGTGGCACTTATAGGGGAGAGGATAACTGCGTACAGGGTTTTGGTGGAGAATCCTGAGGGAAGCAGACTACTTGGAAGACTCAGACTAGGTGGGAGAACAATATTAAAATGAATCTAAAGGAAATATGGGTGGAAGGGTGTGGACCCAAGGACAAATAGTATTCTGTTGTGAACACGTTGATGAACTTACGCGTCCAATTACACGCGAGGAATTTATTGTTTAACTCAGGAAATATCTGCTTCTCAGAAGGAACTTCACTCTATGGAGTTAATTAGTTAGTCGGTTAGCTACACGTCTTTACCATCATTTCCCTGCGTTTAGGTAAATAGTAATATTAGGCGGAGATTTGTGAAGCTCATTGCATTGTAATCGTCTCAGTTTTGTTATGTGTTCTCTCTTTTCTTCCCAGGCACGTCACGTTAGTACAAAACAACAGATAATGTTGAATGCCCTTTGTTTCTCTCAAAGAATGTTGCAAGTGATTTGTGATTGTTAGGGCTTGCAGCGATATTGTTCTGGAGGTGCCATCGTGTGTTCAAGATAGTCGTAATTTGCTGGGAACGAATAACAGCTTTTGTTACAGCCTGTTTGTGCTCCCAAAGGCCGCTTAGAACAGAAACAATGAAGAATGGGTTTTGTGCAATAAATGTTTTATTTTTGTTCTCGCCGCTTGACATTTTGTGTTTAATTCCATTCGCTGTTGTCAGATACAAATTTCACACACTTAACGATGGAACGAGGAAACAAGCTGTCGTCTGTAAAGAGGCTCTTGCTGTATTATGTTGAAAATCACCCCCCTTCCCCCATGGCGCAATAAACCCTAGTGGGCCAGGACGTCCTCATTATCGATGCTTCACGATCACACTCATACACACCACACTCCGTAGGACTCCTCTGGACGAGTGATTAGCAAGACGCAGAGACCTCTGCTTGACTACACACAACACTCACAAGAGACAGACATCTATGTCCCCGGCGGGTTTCGAACCCGCAATCCCAGCAAGCGAGCGGGGGCAGATCCATGCCTTAGACCGTGCTGCCACTGCGATTTGCTGCTGAAATATTGCTGTAACGACCGTCTTGATCAGTTAAATGAAGAGCATTGCGAATTATTCTGTCTGGAATGCGGCTTATCGAATTTATTTATTTATTCATTTATTTGCGGTGTCTGCAGTTTTGTCTCTTGTTGTAGATGGGTGTGAAACTTGGTCTATTGTAGTACGGGAAGAACATAGGCTGAGGATTTTCAAGAACAGGGCGCTGACGAAGGTATTTGCGGCTAGCAGGGAGAGGACGTAACGGAAGATTTTATTAAAATGCGTAATGATGGACTTCGTGACACGTAACCCTCACGAAAAAGTTTTCGGTTTGGCAATTCAAGGGGAATGAGATGAGCGGGGCATCTGGCACGTATGGGCGGAGAGCGTCTAATTTTGAGTCAGCAGTAGGCCTAAACGCAGTTTAACGTAGGCACATTATTTGCACTTCCAGCGCCAGCATAACGGAGTGAGAGAGTTCTTGTATTTTGTTGCTACAGACACCGCAGTGCACCCTGGGTGACACATTTGACAACTTGTGGAGGCTTAGTTATTTCTTGCGAAGCTCGACGGCCCGTGGTCTGTCCGAAGTGGTCTCTCCGGTGTACATGTGAAAGAAATTGCCTGTCTCTGCTCTAAGAGAACCATTAAGAGCATCAGTCTAAAATGACCTTTTTTTCGTGATGGTAGTGCCCAAACGCCACGATCGATTAGTTGGTAATTCTGCATTGTATTTCGGACGTCCCACGTCTAGATTTCTGCCAGAAGACCGTCTCTACTGATAGGTTTCATAGTTTTCCTCAGTTCCTTCATGCAAAGTATGGGACATTACCATCATGCACCTACTGCCAGATTTATCATCCTATCGTTGCCGCTGCTGAACCTAAGCATCCGAAATAGCGTCCTAAAATAAACCACGAATCTGAAGGCGGTAACACCTGGCTTCCTCCTCCAGTAGGTATAATGCTTGCTCTTCATTGTTCTTTTTGTCTTTCTCTCTATGTGCGGGAAAAACTGACTTGTAGGTAACCTTGTGACTGGCGTATTTAGGTTTGACGGAGGTAGAGATTAAACTGTCGTTGAGCTATTCTCTCTTGGACTGCTTGACCCTTGAAGATGGTACAAGCTGTCGGGTCCCCTCTTCAAGGGTCAAGCAGTCCAAGACAGAATAGCTCAACGACAGTCTAATCCCTACCTCCGTCAAACCTAAATACGCCAGTCACAAGGTTACCTACAGGTCAGTGGAATCGTGACATCGCGCAGAGGCTTTGATTTCTGCTCTATGACACCGCATAATTTTGTGGGTTATCAGCTTTTCTGAAGAGCTTGCTATCCACATTTTTTTGACAAAGTGGATGTATCTGGTTTCTCTTAAAATTCTTAGCCTATCAAGGAGGCTGTACGCTGTTATAACTTTGGGTAGTTGGACATAAGTTCTTCTGAAACACTCTTAACCACGTAGCAGACTGTGCGGTGTCAGAATCGAGCGTATGTAGATGCAGGGGGTAAAGGTAGAAACATTAAAGCTGTCTCTGCATACACCATGTGGGCATCAAAATGAAGAAGTGGTATACATCCACTCATTGTTGACTTGGACGGTAGAAGTAGACGATTGGCCAGCTTAAAGCCCTGGCTGCTTTACCATTGGGGAAGAGCCTCCGGCACCCAGGAGGCTGCGTGGGATCCAGAGCTGGTCTGGATGCTTTGGATATGAGAAAAATCTCTTGCACCTGCCGAATGTCGTATGACGATTCGTCCGTGTTCCATCCCCTAACCTAGTCACTGTACTGACTGAGATACGTTTGCCTGTCAGAGGCAGGAGGCTTCTTCGAAACACTGCTACACCATGTAGCAGACTGTAGGATGCCGCGTCCCAGAAGACCAGAGTCTGTGATTAAACTTTCTTTTGCGAAGAAAGTGCGTGCAGTAAGTGTGCTTCGTGTCGTTGCTGCACTGTTTTCTCGTCCAGAACCTTGCGTGACCCAGTAGGACGATGTATTGAGCAGTAAGGGTAATGTGCCTGGTGGTTTCAGTAATGAAACGAAGTGTGACAGCGAGACCTACTTAAGAACGTATGGCTCGTTGTACTGTTCGCTGTTATTGAAGATAGTGCGAACTTTTGGGGGGTGGGAATTGACTTCTTGGGTACCTAAATTACTGTCTTCTAAAACATGTTATTGAAGGAGAGCTAGAAGGAAGGATAAAAGTGACGAGAAGACGAGGAAGAAGTAAGCAGCTACTGGATGACCTTAAGAAAACGAGGGGTTGCTGTAAATTGAAAGAGGAAGCACTAGATCGTGATGTGTGGCGAAGTGGCTTTGGAGGAGGCTGTGGACCTGTCGTAAGACAGACCGGCGGGATGAAGAGCTTAACCCTTAACCCGCTAACGTGGAAAATATGGTGAGCTCCGAATAATGCTAGCAAAGGACAGATGGGATTTAACTCGGCGTTTAAAGGGTTAATGGTAACTGTGCAACTGAGTGGTTGCAGCAATGGGGCGAGACAGTCGCTTGATCCTGCAGCCCCAAGCAGTCCGATTGCACCAACCCCTCATAAATGATGTATAAATGTACTGCGTTCCTGGAATGGTAATCGGCTGGATAAACCCGAAGTCGCTGGAGACAAAACCTGCCGACGGATCAGTCATTGTAATGACTGGGAAATGCAGTTCAATTCCCTACAGCTGCTGGTATTTTTCTTTTCTCTGAAGTGCCCAGACTGGCCCCGGAGACCTCTAGACCTACCCAGCGGACACCGGTGGGGGGGGGCGTTTTTCCCTGTCGTTAAAGCGACCGAGTTATGAAGCAGACCACTCATATTTATCTAGTGCCAAGATCAAGAATGCGTGGAGCACTACCTCCACCCACATGCAACTTGATGGCATATTGCTTAATTAAGAACAGGGAGATCTTTACGTAGTCATTGAAGCTTGTTCCGTATTATATCCCAGATGAAGTACACAAGGATTGAACCCTAGCCTGTGCGGTGAAAAGTCGGTGAATAGTTGTCTGAGCTACGGAAATGCTTGGCATACTGGCTGACGTAATGACTAAACAAATCCCATGGCACTTTTCCCATGAGTGTCCTGCATACATGCCATTAGTCTGCTGCGAATTTTCACCTGTGATTGAAAGTATACATGTTGGCAGCAGATGGGTAACCATTTGGAAGTCGTTAGACAAATTGATAGGTTGTCTCTGTCTATTGAATTAGTTGCAAATACATCCCCCCCCCCCCCGCGGGACAGATTTCTGCTTCTACATCCGTGTGTAATTTCATCGCCGTGTTCAGTGCTACTGGATGTACACAGGTACAGTACCACTGTATGGAACATGACATGGAAAATAATTTTACCCTGCATGTTACAGTGTTATCGGCTTAGACCTCACTAAGAGCACCGAATCATTGTCAGTGTGTTTATGTCTTTACAGAAATAGTCTTATATACAATATAGCTTTTTTCTTGGAGAGTAAATGACTATGAAACTTATTACTTATGTAGTCCATCGGTTTGATTAGAGTTGATGCCAGGAACTTTGCGGTTTTGAGGCGCTTTCGCAAAATTATGAAGAGCGACTATTAGCTTCTTCATGTTTTCCGTCCGTCTGTCCTCGTGGAACAACACAGTTCCCACTGGACAGAATTTCAGGAAATTTGATGTTTGAGGATTTCTCGAAAACCTATCTAGAAAAGTTAAGTTTGCTTCAAATCTGACGAAAATAATTGGTACTTTACGTAAAGACCTATGTGCATTTTGGGCAATATAACGTTGAGTTCTTGTGGGGACGATAAGTGTTTGAGACGAGTGTTTTGAGAAAATTAATACAAACATTTTATGTCCAATAAATCTTTTCTCTGAAAATCGTACCGTTTAAGTGATAATGTTGAAAACTATGGTAGAGTCAGAGAGGTCACAGGTGGCAGTGCAATACGGGGCATGCCGTTGGAATGCTGTATATCTAAGGCTATAGACACACAGAAAATATGTAAGATTTATAGCTTATCTGTGACAACAATGGTTACGCGAACGTACCGCGATGTTATGTTATATGTACACTGTCTGTCGTCTTGAAGTCTTTGTTACGTTCCATATATTTAGTCAGGGTACGCGGTGACGCAGTTGGTTAAGGCACTGCGCTACAAACCGGAAGGTCGCGGGTTCCATTCCCGATGGTTTCATTGCAATTTTTCATTGACATAATCCTTCCGGCCGCACTATGGCCCTGGGGTTGACTCAGCCTCTAACAGAAATGAGTACCAGGAATATTTCCTGGGGGTAAAAGGGGCCGGTGCGTATGGCTGACAACCTAACCACTTTCATGAGCCGACTGTCTTGAAATATGGGAGCCTCAACCTCCTGGAATCCTCAGGGCTTGTCCAGGCCTGTAATGGGATTGCTTTACCTCCTTATATAGCTGTATTAATGTTAAATAGTTTCTCCATGCTTTGCCTTTCACATATGTTTAGTCTATTTAACCATTTTAGGATGGAATTAACCACAATTCTAACTAAATTTCCTTCTCATACCGCGCGGTAAACACTCTCTGTCTTGGTCATAAAAACCAGTCAGTTAATGCTGTGTAGGGAAATAATCGCTCTTTGTTCTGAGATCCAGAACAAAACATATAATTACGCTGTGTGGGCAGCATGTAGAATTTTTTAATGTTAAACCGGGTGGTATATATAGTAACCACTGAGCTTTGAAGGGCTGACATTGATATCTCGCCAAATACTCTGGCACAGATATGACGTTCTACATTTTTATTTGGGAGGGTTTTGTTTCGAATACCGGAGGAGACAGCGAATATCCTAAGGGATTTTGTGGTTTCCCCTCAGTTCCCCCAGGAAAATATTGGGCCGATATCTCTGGTCGTTCGAAAATGTGGCGACCGGATATGTTGTTTTAAAGCAAGTAATAGATGCGAATAAAGTTAAGGAGTTATTTTGACTTTCAGGTGACCGTGCATCATGATAAATTCTTAAAATAAAACCAACTAGATGGACTAATTTCTCAAATTTATTTTTGGATTAAAAACTCTACATGTTTCGGACAGTTCCTCTCTCCGTTCCGTCCTGATCCTGCTCGCAAGCTGTCAGCAAACCTGTATGACGTATATCATTGCTGTGAGTACAGTGAAAAAACCCCTGATGATGGACAGAGGAAGTGTCCGAAACATGTAGAGTTTTAATCCAAAAATAAATTTGAGAAATTAGTGCATCTAGTTGGTTTTATTGTAAGAATTTCGGAGTTATATTTATGTGTCATTTTATTTAGTTCCGCTTCCAGTTCTTGGTTCGTTTAACGGAAAATTTGAGTGTGGAATTTCATAGAGTCTAGCGTAATTCTTGTTAACTGAATATACATTTTTTTACAGGTTAAAAATTACCAAATTGGAGACGAAACAAAATTTTGAGGTTGTGTTGCTAATTTATGGACCGCCTCTGTGGTCTAGTGGTCAGAGTTTCTGGCTACAGATACAGAGGTCCCGGGTTCGATCCCCGGCGCTACCAGATTTTCTGAGTAGTAGTGAGTCTGGAACGGGGTCCATTCAGCCTCGTGAGGTCAATTGAGGAGCTACTTGAATGAAAAAAAGTATCGGCTCCAGGTCTAGAAAACAGAGATTAACGGCTGTGGGGACCCGTTGCGCTGACCACGTGACACCCCTCTATCCGCAAAAGTTG
>Ga0136643_10013977_pt1 | contig 12035 bp, 8 predicted proteins | sample TergutLab28metaG_FD_96883 | JGI IMG/M metagenome (GOLD analysis project Ga0136643, IMG submission 96883) | Labiotermes labralis P1 segment gut microbial communities from Petit-Saut dam, French Guiana - Lab288 P1 (version 3) (version 3) | ecosystem: Host-associated > Arthropoda: Insects >...
AGTGTCATAATCCTCAAAACCACAATCTAAATATTCACCACTAGGAAAACCTAATATCTCATACAATGCTTAACCTTCCCTCCGGGGGCCCTTGCAGTTTCCTTGGCTTCAGATTTCTGCTGAAACCCTCAAACAACCATGATATTTCTATCTCACAGAAAACACATGCTTCATTCTACCCACAATTTAATCTTCATGGCCAATATATGGTGATGCTACTTTAAAACTCACATGCCTTTATTTCTAGTCATTTTGGGAAAAAGCAGGAGTGGAGGGGGTGGGGGAGATGTAAAATTTGTGCATGCATGTGTGTGTAAAATTCGTAAGGGCAACTGCCTAGTGGTGTGCCACCCCACGCAGCCCCTGATGTCAAAGCTGCTGGTATGCCAGAATCTTCGTGTATGAGAAAGAGATAAAAAAATTCAAAAGGGGTACACCAAGGACTAACTAAAACAATGACAAAGGTTTGAGAAGTGAAGCAAGCACTATATAAGGCCAGTGAGCCGCAAGAAATGGAAAGTCTTGTCACTGTGCAGAGTGAAGGGGAGTTTGCTGTGGAACTGCATACTGTTGAGCGGGTGAAGTGAATCTGTGAAGTACTGTGTTCGAGACTGGTGTCAGTGCTGTGAGCATCAGAAGACAACAGAATTAAGCAAACTGTACACAGGGCTATGACCCCAGTGTACTGAATGTATGAGAGAAGGGTTATTTCTTGTGAGGGATGGCTGAAATTATTGTGAGTGTTCTCTTTTCATTACTATTTCAATTGTTCTAATTGTAATGTCAATAAACGTTGTTATTTGTTAAACCCACAGGCTTATCAGCTACAATATGATCAGTCAGTGCAATATGGGGAACATATTTTAAATTAATCACTACAGGGAAGAAACTTGAATAAAGCATTCATTCAATGTAGTAAGCACAACTTGTAAAAACTGTAAATTCTGCTCATCGTACATGCATCAGTTCAAATTCAAGTCAATTTCATCCCCCCACAACAGCACTGGTACCATGATTACAATGACTGCATTTTCACAGTAAAGAGGGATAAGAACCATGTTCTTGAGGATTTAAAAGGGGGGGGGGGGGAAGAAATGTACGTGCATATGTCGCTATCACAAACAACAAAATATGTCAATTAAATTGCAGTGCAGATATTTCTGAACAGGTATGCCAACAATGTATGAAACACATTGGTGTTCCTCAGTCACATAAATCAATATGTGCCTCACTTCATTCCTAAGCTAATTTCTGTCATATTTATGTGATCAAGCTGTAGAGGAAGTTCAAGATGGTACATATGCACACCCACATTTCTGACAGACAATAAAACGACTTTACCTAAATTTTATATCTAAACAAAAAAAGTTCCATATATTTTGCTGTTTATGCCAGAGTATCATTTTGGACATATTCACAATGACAGAGGATATCAAATCTGACCATTTAATGGGATAATATGAAGTTGTACCTGGATTAATTCTAATTCAAAACTGGTGCCCAACTAACTGACACTCCCCTGTGAGCCATCCATTTCTCTGCTGGTCAAGGTACCACACAGTTGATTCCTTCCTGTCTTCAGTAGGGGTATACTGAACAATACTGCTTGTGCAAAGAAACACAGGCAGTCAACTGAAACCCCCCCAAATTCAGTTCTAGTTTTGCAGCATAGCAGCAGAGACTCTACTCTGACTTTGTGGCCAAAATAGGTAGGTGCTGACATTCCACTGTTTCTTCATAAAAGCAATTACACTTTCCACATTGTCCACTTGAGCCCTGCATGTTACATTAGCAGATGCACCACCACATTAACTGCAGTAGCAAATGCACAGAAAGTTATCCTATAAAGCGTGAGTTCTGAGACTGATTACCATGGATGTCACTTTTTTAAAATCACCATGTTTGCATTGGATTTGGGAAATGTAAAGAATGCTGTACATACCACCTCACACATCCATCAGCAGCTTTCTTGTCCAGATGTGAATCAGCAGACCTCTTCTCATTACTAATTTTACACAAACTGGCGCTTGGAACTATGATCCTGGGAATTTTCTACTAGCTGCTGTAAGAACTAGGAAATTCTAAAAATTTCTAATATAATGTTTAACGTAACAATACAAATCACAAGGCTGCAACCAAGGTGTACACTTTGGTGGTATTATTTTTAAAGTACAGGTGAGCTCATTATTTTAAATGAGAAATTTCTCACTGTGAAGTGCTGGATTTGTTTGCCCTCCCCACCAATCAAGAACTTACAGAAATTTTTCTTTATGTACAAACCTGTCATACCATACAAAAAGTGCTCACACTCTGTATCTTACCTGATTTTGTTGTAGTTACACAGACACACCCAAATTATAATGATTATGTTTCACTTCTTCACAGACATGAGGATCATATGTACCACTTTTTTCTTGCAGACAGACACGATGAAGAAAGAAGTTTACCTGATGCTGAACAATATATGAATGTGTAATTTTGTTGATGTTTCATACTAGAACTTGTTGTTTTCTCCCCTTTATGGGATAATTTTCACCTAATGTTGACGTGGTATTCGCATCCTGTGTGGTCTGTATCTGCTATATAGCCAGGATTGTAAGTCAGAATTACTGCAAATATCAATTTTTGAAAGAATTAAGCACTTCTGTTTTTAGAAAAGATGCACTTTCTGTAATGATAACATATTTTGTCACATGTCTCTGTCTAATTTTGTAATTCTTCTTAAAGTCCTTGAGCCACTTGGAAAATGCAACAACGGGGATCACTGGTGATGTGAACTAAAAGATGCTGCCACCCTACATTCCAGGACTGCCCAGGTGACAGTGTGCTGCTTGTTTGCAATCGCAAATATGAACTGATTGCATGTCAAAGAATTTATCCATATTACCTCCACCCCTTTCTACACATTCAATCCACCTCCACAACTGCAGTTTGCTTGTAAGTGGTAATCTTACTATCTTGCAACAACTGCAGGATGTAGCTGGCAAAACACTACAAACCTGAAATTTTTCTGTGAAGTATTTTCCACAATGCACTTGATGAGGTATGAGCACTTCCAGTTTTGTCTTCATTTTCACTATCCAACACATTCCATTCACTCACTGTCAACTTCATGATGTTGTCAGTCTTCCCCTGTTAGCAGTTACCTCCACTGATGAAATTACAAGATCCGAATCATGTAAGTTTTTGAAATTTCACACCCCATTACTTGCGAGCATGACAAAATGTTACCACTCACATGATCTGTTATGAATTTGCACTTCTGCAATAATCGTAAGCAGTATGTACTGCATCTGTTGTTTCCTGGTTTTCTTGTTCACAATCAAGGCTGTCATCATCACTCATAAATGATGGCTGGAATTTTATAACTGAAGGCTCAACTTCTACCACAGTAGAATGTATGTTTTAATCTACACTCTGTCAACAACAGCAGATACCTGATTCTTCATCATATTCCACACTCCTGGTTACACCAGCCAGAGTGTATTTTCCAAGAAACATGCATACACCAACATAATAAAGATCTGTGTGATAAACTGTAATAGTTACAAAAAGAACTGAAGATGGGGAGAACTAAAATCAGTGCAAACATTATGAACCAAAGTTTTCCCAAACACAGTGATTAAAAAATTATGACTTACACAAGAATCAATCTTTGATCACCTGCTCCTTAGGCAAACTCTCTGCAACAGAAATGATACTGAGCCATTGTGACTGCTCTGCACCAGACTACTTACCATCACAAAACATACAATGCGTTGAAAATACCATATGTGCGAATGTAGTAGTACTAACATACACAATTCTTTATCAACTAATTTTAGACCTAAGTGTGGGTACTAGCATATAATGATGTGCTACCAATCAAAGAAATGATGATACTTTTACAATTACAACATATTTTGATAGCCATCCTATACCATGAAAAAGCATACCACAAAGCCCAAACAAGGGAACATAATACCAGCATATAAAAAATGTTGCTGTTAAAGAGCTACTTATCTGTTTGCACAAGAACAAACATTAAAATATCCATGCAAATATGTATATCATGATAGAGAATGTCATGTGTTATGTAACAGAAATCATTACAATAATGAGGAATGGATATTTGCAGTTAAGCATTACAAATACCTAAAACGTGTTATGTTACCTTTGCTGGCTTCATAACTTTGTCTGCAGTCTTCTTGCCTGGAATCTCGGACTTTGGTAATTTCTTGGCAGCATGGACTTTCGGTAGCGGTGGTTTGGCACTCTCATGATCAGTGTTCAAGTTTTGAGTTTTTGAGGTTCGAATTTCCCCAGCAATACCTGCAAGAAGTTAGTAACTGAACAAAATTACTGTACTGGGAAGACGACTGTCATCTGGAGCATTAAAATTCACTCCCATGGTGCTGGGAGGAAAAAATCAAATACTGACTTCAGGCTCTCACAATGATTCACTGTTAATGCTGATCCTGTGTTATGGTTGAAGCAAAGTGTGGTAATAAGCTAAGTTGCTGATATTTCAGAGAAACTTGTTGCTTTCACTTCCTGGGTCAAAGGTAGAAGGGCGAAAAACTGTTCAGGTTAAATAGGCAAACAGTTCCTCAGGCCCACAGGAAGGGAAGAAGAGACTAGTGCCCAGTACAGCCAGTAGACCCAGTGAGCAAATAAAAATGTTCTGCTGTGTCACAGTTCCTTGTCCACCGTTCCAACTGTCCCAGTAGCCCCTGCTCCCTACTGAGGGTCTGACACACCCATGCTTATATTATTTTATCTTGCTACATACTTTTGACTCTGAATCTGGAGGAAGAAACTTCTTCCGAAACATCTGCAACATAATCCACTTCTATCCAATACAAAAACCCCCAAACTTGATTAACTGTAACAACAAAACTTAAGGATTCAGGTCTTGTGGAATGTGACAATTTGGACTGTTCCCCTTGCAGATGGTAGGCTTGGCTAGCATAGTTGGTATAGTGACTTGCTAAGGGCTGAACAGTCCAGGGATTGAATCCTGGTGGGGGTGAGATTTTTGCACCTGTCCAAACTGGCCATGGGGCCCACCCTGTCTGTACAATGGGTAACGGTTCATTCCTGGAGGTAAAGTGGGCATGGCATTAACCACTGACCTCCTTCTAGCACCACGGTTAAAGAAAGAGTACAGCTATACCTCTACTCCCCCTCTGGTCCTTCATGGCCTATTCCAGGATAAACTTTACTTTTACCCTTGAAGATGAAAGCAACATGGTTTCAAAACAATGGGAATCACTCATCCAACAACACAGACTCACATCCCAGATGACTAATCGTCAGCAATACTGCTCAAATCTCATATTGAAACTTTATGTTTAATTTACGGCTACAATGAAACAAAAATTTTCATGCAAACCTGAACCGTAGCATCACATACAGAAATGCACATACAATGACATACTATACTCATGAAAGGACAATAAATAATGCAAAAACTAGGATTACTACTCTATTAGATACCCTCTTGTCTGTTTCACATGTTGTGAAGTAACTTAAAACACCTGGTCATTGGAACAATAATGATAATGCCTACTCAAAAATCAGTGCAATTTCAGTCCTCCTAAATTCAACTCCATGAACATTAAACATACTCTCTCTGCCTGTCTACAGGAATCCTGAAGTCTCTGCAAAGATCTTGCTAAATTTTCATTTACACCATAAAATTTCACCACTTGTCAAAGAACTCAGACCGACTCTAGGGCCCACCCTGCCTCCTTTTCAACACACAGTGCGGAGTCTTACCCTGGGAGTAAAGCAGCTGAGGTGTGAAGCTGACCACTCACCCTATCTAGTGCCAATATTTAGAATGAGTCAAGCTACCTCCACTCCCCTATATGCGTTCATGGTATGTAGAGGAACACCTTTACCTTTATCATCTGCTTCCATAAAATTAATGAAAATGTGGTTAATTACATTTTTAGTAAGAATATGCTATATGGGATGATCCAGGAGGATCTGAAAAATTGCACATGCATATAAATTTTACATAAAAAAGGGAGTTCTATTAGCATGGTCCAAAATGGAAGTGAAAGACGTGATGGCAGTTTGGTAGTAAACTGAAGACATGGCAGAAATAAAGGGGTTAAAATGAACTTAAAATAGTGTCAATGTAAAACTAAAAGGGGTGATGCATAATAATAAATCCATGTAACAAGGCAGGCAGGCAACATTCTGGTAAGTTTGCCTAACCACTGTTGCTGTGGAAAAGAATTAAGTATTAGATACTGAGCGTGTGTTTGCAACCTTAGCTATCCAGCACACAAGGTGCATGCCCCATACTGTATGTGGCCTGTCTGTCTCTAATGTATTTTTCCACATTATCTCATAAACGTACGATTTTCAGAAAAATGCTATTGAATAAAAATGTGTATTGATTTTCTCTACAGAGACTGTATACAATATTTCTCATCCTAAGAAGAATTCAGTGAAATACTATCATAAATATACATAGGCATTCATGTAAAGTAAGTGTTGTTCATGTCAGATTATACTGCAACTTGAATTACCTCAACAGATTTCTGAAAAATACTCAAATATCAAATTTCATGAAAATCTGTCCATTGGAAGCTGAACGGTTCCATCCAGATGGAAAGAAAGACGTGACAAAGCTAATAGTTACTTTTCACAATTTTGTGAACACATCTAAAATCTGTTCAAAGTGTCCACCTGTGACACGAGTGATTTTACTGGCTAAACATTTTATCAGCCATATGCTACATAACGTATACTATTTTCTTCAATGTGACATGTAAAATTTTCTGGCCAAGTTTATTTGATCTGTAATGAATGACTGAGGTAGAAGGATTTTGTGTTTTATGTTTTGTAACTGGTTTTGGTTAATTTGTTGTAAATGGGTTTGGATAATTTTGATGGGCAGTGTACGAATACTAGTATCCTTTTGTTCTCATGACAGAGCGTGTGAAAGTTTGTCAGCATTTTGGATTGAGTTATGCCGTGTGAACTTCTCTCCAGGCCTACAGCGTGTGGAAGCTGGTGAAGGTTGTTGCTAGGCTGTGGGGTGGGGTTCCGCATTCAGAGAGGTGATATAAGACCCTGCATAATACAGTGGGAGCTCTCTGCTGCTCTGGTTTTGTTGGAATAATATGTTTGAGTTGTGTGCACCTCTGTGCCCACTGGAAGAATTTGTAAGTGAAAGAAGTTTTGATTGGTGAAAGATGTGGCTGTTTTGCATTGTAACAGGTAGGTGTTACAGCGAATTTGTAAATTTGTGTGACTGAGGGGGAGTATTTTTTTTTTTGTTTGTCTGTTATAACAGAACTTGAGCGGACCTTTTGGCTCGGGTATGAGATTGCTGCGAAATGTTGTATAATTGCAAGTGTGATACAACTGTTTTGGAGCCTGTAAAACTGAGGAGAAAGAGAAAAATGTACTGTGTAGAGTATATGAAACTGCATAGGGACAATCTAGGGAGAACTGGTGGTAAGTTGTAGTAGTGTTGGAGTTGGAGTTAGTAAGTTATTTTGATGTCATTAAATTGGGGAATTGAATTTAATTTTGCACTGTGATTAGAGCAAAATAATTTAATTAGAAGGTATTGTTAATTTTTATTGTTGTGGATATGGATAGTCTTTGTGAGTGATTTACTAGGGAAAGTAATAATTTTGGTGGCAGCGAACCCTTACAGCCTCCCACCAGATTTTAGGAAGCTACCCCTAAAATTTAAGTGGCCACTACAGCACTAACACAGAACATGTCTTTGGAAATTTGCCAAAATAATGGTCACGTATTAAACACAGCAGTTTTCTTGTCAGTAACTGCAACTAAACTTGTCTTTTAATTTTTGCAGGCCGTATCAAATGTACAATTCTGGCTTCTTGGAGTTCAGCCACACCATATGTTAAAACTGGTCAAATGTTTTGGCACACATTGCAGTCTTGATATGCAGGGTGAATAAGGTGGAAATAGGCAAAAACTTATTAAGGGTTGAGATAGTGTAAGTTGATGTCTCTTGGTCCACACAACCAATGCTGCACATGAAACACACTGCTGAGCTATGATACAGAAATCTTACAATTATTACAAGCTTTGTGCTTGACAATGATGTATATGCCATATTAGCTGAAGGTCATCATGTAATTACACTAAGGACTTCTACTACAATTCATAGTGTGTCCTTTTATTTTTTTTAAACGAAGAAGAAATTTGGTTGGGTGGTATCTGGGTTTAAAGCCAGAGGGAGCGGCCTAGGCTACAGGCCTTTGTGCCATCTTTTAGTTATACCTCGATATACACCTCACACAATTCATAATTTGTACTCACACTTGTATACCAGTACTGAATAAATGGATGCAGAACAAATGGACCACAAGATGTGTCTACATACTTGAAATTCCTACTGGTTCACTGCAACTACATTTTCTATTTCCATTGTGGGAATGTGGCAGACAGAATCAAGAGTGCATACGGTCTTCTGTAAGTGATGTGATGTGATGTACTGTACTGTAATGTAGTGTAATGTAATGTAATGGGTAATGACATTTCAAAGGAAGCTGTTTTCTTCGTCGTTTGGGCAGAAGAGGCTACAGATTCCTCTGCAACATTAGTACCTAGCTACCAAGCTCCACAGCATCACATCCCAGAGCACACAACCTTAACACCACACCAGAGGTCTTACATTTGTTTCCAAATAGCTATATGTACAGCTTAAAATTACAACAGAAAGGTAGCGCAGAAATGTCTCAAATGCCATTCACAGCTCATTTGTGTAGTCTATTACAAAAAAAAATAATAAACAAAGTGCCTCACTATGTTTGTGTGAAGTGCGGCTTGCTTGACTATCAGACTCATGTGTTACACCTGTCACTGCAATGCTGGCGGGACGAGGCTTGCGGGTTGCAGCAACTGGGCGAGCACGGACACTCACTCCAGAGTTGACACTGTTCACACTCTGTTGACTGAGTGCACTGAGAGGTCGTGATGGGGGTAATGGTGTCACCTCACCAGAACGTAAACCTAAGTGAAGCATCAGTATTCATAAGCAACAAGCAACAGTTCTGCATATGTACAACCATATACATGTTTAATATTACACAGATTCCAGTAATATAATTAGCCTGATACAACTTAGAATTTAATGCCACAGAATGCTACACTATTTATTGGTGTGATTGCTGAAGATAACAGTGTGCTGGAAACAATGTCACACTGAATATATATTATGACACGGGTAAGGTTTAAAGAACCTAGCAACATGCAGAATGTATGAACTGCTAATCACTGTAAATGTAAGATAGAGATTTAATTTTACTGAAACCTGAGCCAGAACTATACAAACCTAGATAATTTCTATCAATTAAGAACCTATGTATAAATAAAGAAGATTAACTAACAACCTACATTTTCTGCCAAAGTGACAAATTTTCACAAGAAAACTAAATTAAATATATAACAATTCCTTGTAACCATATGACAAACCTCGTTTCGCTATCTTCCATATCTGACTACAACATTTATATCACAAACAAAGACATGACAGAAACAGTAAGAAGCCATTATACAATAACAATCAATGACTGTCTCTGGAAGGTACACTTAATCCAAATAAAATTTATACACCAAATGTTACAATCTCCAGTGCTGTGACCCTGTGTAGTCGTGTGGGTGCATACCAACATTTTGGAGGAGCAAGCTGCCTCCACCTTCAGGGTAGAAGTGAATCACAACTGGATAAAGATAATTATGCATGAAAGATGACCTATGTGAATGGGGGACAGGCAGGTACAGCTTTCAAGCGGGGCCCAGAAAATACACTTTTCAAAGAAGACCCTTGTAATGGCCATAGAGTGAAGAGTAACAAGCCAAATGAGGTGCATGCCTTTTCTATATACAGCCTTCTCTGGTTCTTTCAAGGAGCTACTGAGAGGAATCCACAACCCATTCAGATAAAAATAATCTTCCTTTTCGTATTCTTAGGAGGCAGCATGATGTCTGCTTCCTTGGTGATTCAATCCACAAACCTCCCTCAAGACAGAGGGAGTACTTTCCTCTGAAATGTTGGTAACCACATAAAACAACACCACAGTGTCATAAGCCAGAACTACAGTCTTTAAAACCCGTGAAGCTGGTGGGTTAAGTGACTTCATATCAGTCACTGCAAACAGTACTGTTACATCAGAGCATTAGTCTGAAGCACATATACAAAGGTATAGTTCAACATTGTCTTTTTTATGACTTCCTCATGTAATGAAGTAACTAACCACTCTTGTTTTACACGTAACCATCACTACATGTTCACACCAGCCCACCAATGGAACTTATCCAGACATTTCAACTCAGCCCACACCCCACAACTTTAAATCCTGTTTTCAATTCTTCAAACTGAAGGTCAACTACTGACAGCATGCAGTGTGGGTTTAAAGAAACCAGTCACCTAAAGTCATCGCCAATAATATGAGAAGATATGGCAGCCATTTAAATTCTTATAATTTTCAGATTATCCCAGGCCCTTACTTCCACATGACAGGATTAACATTACTCTCCTACCTCTACGCCTAGGCCTCTTTCATATTTCTTCCCTTAATGCTTAAGACTAAAATCCTGTACGTATTTCTCAACTTTCCTATGTCCTTGTCATTCCATCATCTTGTATCTAATCACTATCACAAAAGTTCATGAAGAATGGCTTACAAAAGGAGGGGGGGGGGTATTATACCATCACCTCTGCACCTTGGAATGCTGACTGCTGAATCTTCATCCTTTATGATGGAGGTAAGAAGTATCTCCAGCATCACATGCCTCTCTGATATACTTTCAGAATGTCTTCCAACACTAATTTGATTTGATAAGAGTATGTTTACAATTTACAGTAGAGTTAGGGACAAAAACGGGCCATACAAGAAAGCAGAGCAACTTAGCAGGAACTGCACTGGTATCCTTTCCCACCACCACCAGCATCTGACCAAGAGCCAAGAAACATGCAAATTCCACTTTCGTTCAGCAGCTAGTCATGAAAATACATTTCTATATACAATGAATTTTTAGGAGTGAAATTTATGTGAGTTGCAGAAATTTTAATATTCTTTTGTATCCAGGTAAAGATCTTACTTCTTGTGAAGTGCCATCATATGGTCATTTCAGAGTGATCATTACCAGATGTGTTTCAATGCAGTAAGTACAAGGAAAAGTTGTCAATCTATTTTTTTTCAAGTGAGGTATCCACATTGTGTTTTTCAATACTTAAAAGTATATGTAATTTGACAGTCTAACACAACTTGTTATTGTATAATATATGTATTTAAATGATATTTATATGATAATGACAACTACATGTTTCGGCTTTCCTTTTTAAGCTATCTTCAGGTTGTAACTCTTGTGTATTTCCATATACAACTGACACTGCTTTTAAGTACGAGATCTCGTTTACATAAATTCTAGTATGCTAGAATATAACATATAAAATAAAACACAGAATATAAAATTACTTGTAAAATTACATAAGGTAATAAGATAAAATAATATGGATGAAAGAGAGTCTTCTTTAGTGGAGAGTATATTATAATTCTTGTGAAATCTGTCTGTTGTGGGCCTTTTCTCGTGGCTGTATATGGAGTATTTATTCTGTGAAGAGATGTATTATAATGTTATGTGGAGATGTAGAAATACTCCATATACAGCCACGAGAATAGGTCCACATCAAACAGATTTCACAAGAATTATAATATACTCTCCACTAAAGAAGACTCTATTTTATCCATATCATTTTATCTTATTTCCTCAAGTAATTTTACAATTAATTTTATACTCCTTGCTCTACTTTAAACGTTATATCCCAGCATTCCAGCATACCAGAATTTATGTACCCGAGATCTCGTACTTAAAAGCAGTGTCAATTGTATGTTGCAATATCCGAGAGTTACAACCTAAAGATGACTTTAAAAGGAAAGCTGAAACATGTAGTTGTCATTATCATATAAATATCATTTAGATACATATTTTATACAAAAAAAAAAAAAAAACAAAACCAAAATTCTAAATAAAAAAAAAAAAAAAAAAAAAAA
>Ga0136643_10013981_pt1 | contig 12033 bp, 7 predicted proteins | sample TergutLab28metaG_FD_96883 | JGI IMG/M metagenome (GOLD analysis project Ga0136643, IMG submission 96883) | Labiotermes labralis P1 segment gut microbial communities from Petit-Saut dam, French Guiana - Lab288 P1 (version 3) (version 3) | ecosystem: Host-associated > Arthropoda: Insects >...
CCGGCCCTGGGGCCCACCCATCCTCCTGTACGATGGGCACCGGGTCTTTCCCGGGGGTAAAGAGCGGTCGGGGTGTGACGATGACCCCTCAACCCCTTCTAATGCCGTGTTCAAGAAAGAGTAGAGCTACAACTCTACTCCACCTATGGGCCGTACGGTCTGTACTGAGCCTCAGTGCCTGTACAAGGGTGCACTTTACCTTTATCTTTACTCATATTATTTTATTAACAACCACATTACTCTCTTGCACAATCGGTACCGGGTCTCTGAAACGGTAGCGGCTTTGGTTTGACCACCTCCCTCCTTCCCTCTAGTGCCGATGAAGGAAATAGCAGAGCTACACGTCTACTCCCCATGGCTCGTTTTAATGTGAACTTTACTTCTGCACTTCCCGGTCCATACAAGGTACGCAGAAAGTAATTTGAAAAATTCAGCCTAACCTTCCACCGCCACAATTAAATTTTGCATTTGTAGTGGCGTTAACTAAGCTGTAAGGTATATATATATATATATATATATATATATATCTTGATTGCAAACACATGATCAATCTTGACACCGTCGCCCCCTTCGTTAGGCACGCAGCAAGAACAGCGTAACAGTTTAAACAAACAAGGGAAGTTGGTCTATGGAAAGTGGACTGGGAACGCTTCAAAAAGCAGGTCTCAGTCCACACAGCCAATGTCTAACTTTAATCAGTCGAACAAACAAGCTCCTCCGTGCTTACCAAATAGTCTCTAGACAAGTATTAATACTAAAGAAGAAATTATTTTACTGTCAGAAATTATTCTTTGCCCGTAATTTAATATTATTCATATTGACCCACACATTTACATAAATTAATTTCACTATAAGGCAAAAGGCGTCATGATAAGTACTGAACCAAAGACAGAGGAAGTGACATGAGGCTGAAGAAGGGCACTACGACCAGTACTGGACCAAAGACAGGAAGTAACATGAGGCTGTAGAAAGTAGACAACGAAGAACCGCATGATTTTTTTAACCAGCTACATTCGGTTGATGAAAAGATTGGAATGTGTAGTAGGTCTGGAGAAATAACAACGGCACACAAATCTGGAATTGGAATACTGACTGGAATATACAACTTCATACATTTTTGAGTAGACGGAAAAATAACGTCAAAGTAAAACAGTGAAATATATAAAATTTGATGTGGACTGCATTCATTCACAGTCGGGACTGATTACCGTACTTTCGCAAGTCCATGCATGGATCCTAATCCCAGCCAGCTAAACTAGTACGTGAAATGAAATATGCAACACCGTTGACAGAACTAACTTCAATATTCTTTAGCGTAGCTACATGTTTCGACCTTGTAAGGTCATCAACATCATCTGGCTATCATCAGAACATTTAAAGAAATGTAAGCATTTCAAAAGCTAGAAATGATTCTTATGTTAGCCTGATGATGACCTCTCAATGCCAAAACATGTAGCTACGTTAAAGAATACTAAGGTTCGTTGTGTTATCGGTGTTATTTACTTCACTGTATTTATCAAAATACGATACACAACGGCAGGTATAACTTTACAAAAATAAGAGTACGTATCATCACATCACATGAATAACACCGATTTTAATATTGCACTCCCATACACATCTGAGTCTCGCATATTGCGTCTTCCACTGAGCTTTGCAGACTACAATTCAGAATTCTTCTCCATTATTAAAAATGTACGTCTGATCCAAAATCAGGAGGAAAGAAACATTCACCTAACTGTGAGTTTCAAACTGTACTACACAAATTTGTATAATATAGTATGCACCTTCAATACACAACATACATCAAACAAGATGCAATAATTACAATTAGGCACAAACCAGACACGTCCGACCACACCGACACAATAGCACCGCGCCACACTTGCAAGAATATACCTTTTTAATGATAAAGGGCTACTAATTGGGTTTTCGCATATCAGCAGTGATCGGACCTCACAACCTCTCAATGTACATCACACCGAAGTCTACTCCTTATGTAGTAAATCGAGCATCTACAGCATTATAACTAGTGACATCACACCACAACAAACGGTGAGTCTCAGTTATACTACACATATTTATGTTACGTACGTGAACCAGTGGTTCAGCCTACACTCGGATACCACATCACCAACAGACAATCCCGCTACATAACATCAGCACGCCTCAAGTCAGCCTACACAACACAACAAGTACTCGCTGGCTCCTTAAGATGGACGTATTAACGTCTGAAACATGTTGAGCAATATATAATAAAGCAAGTGTCATCTAGTTGGTCAACCATTATTCAAAAGGCAAAAAAGTACCTATCTACTGTGATACGACACACGAATTCCAATTTGTTGTTGACATAGACACAGTACTATTAGTGTATAAAACACTGTGAGGCCTGAATACAGTACATGAAGGTTTAGGTTTAATATTTTACTATACTATTCCAGTCTTTTAATCTTAAGTAAGAATTTTCATATTTTATCAAGGTTTAATGTGAACGAAATGGGATCCCACTGAGTACTATTTTTTACTGTACCTTAACTGTTGTTCTTAGTTGGCCTGAAGATGGCCGGCCACGACCGAAACATGTAGCCAAATACTGCCCAATTGCAATTATTGCATCTTGTTTGATGTATGTTGTGTATTGACGGTACATATTATACAAATTTGATAATAAGCAACGGGATGGCCTCTCTCAAATTTATGAACTACATAAGCTGTTACTAAACCAATAAAACTGACGTTTTGTGAGCACAGAGACTTATTTCGGCCCTTCATGTATAAACTTCTGTAAACATCACTTAGCTTCTAACCAGCTCCCAGCACTGTTCCTTCATTTCAATTTACGAATGGGTCTGAGGATGCAAGCTCTTGTCCCGGACTGTAATACTACCCTACTTTACTTTCTGGTTAACTGGGATCAAACAGGTACATTTCAGAATGTGATGTGTGTTGGACCGTGCATCATTGTGATAACTGAAATATAAAAACCAACTAGATGTCTCTTATTATTTTACTGTACTTCTTATAGACTCAACATGTTTCAGGCACTACTATGCCCATCATCAGGAGTTCGCGACTATAATGTTGATTATCACATTGGTCGTTTCGTTCTTGATTTGTTGTAGGTTGGGGGTTAGGTGCGGTTAGGTTGGAGTAGTGTCCGGGCTGCAGCCTGCAGGATAACTATGAAACCTTTCAGTAAGGGTACAAGAACTCCCGCTGGGTTGCGGAACACAAATCATGTTTGTTGTCGCTGTGCTAGCCTTCTCGGATAAGCAATGCATGATTTAGAGAAAAAGAAACGCATTTTGTTTTAGGATAATACGTAAATACAGACAACAGCTGGTAATACTGTGGCAGAGCTGGGGTATCTACCATCTGGTAGTGAGACCGCCGCTTCTCAAGAGCCTCAGGCTCAACCCGACGCAACTCAAGTCACATTTGTGGTGGATAAAGCAGTGCAGCATGTAACGCAAAGTATAGTCGCGTCTGTGCACGGAAATAAGGAAATGGGTGAAGTGGAGGTCTGTCTCCACTCATTCTTAACCTCGGCATCAGATGGAGGTGAGCGATCATATTCACACTCCGGGAAAACAGGCTCAGCACCAATAAAATATGAGGCTGCATGGACCCCAGAGCCCGTCTGGACACTTTTCAGAGGCAGCTGAGAATGTTCGTCTCTGACTTTCTTCTTTTCTCAACCACCATTACATTATCCCTGCACTCTATATTACTGCCGCCCCTCCAGCTGGGCACATCACATCCTCAACCGTCAAATGTGGGTTCTTCAAGCACGCGGCTAGTTACAGATTAAGATAGTTCAGAAATGGTTCCGATATCGTATACGGTGTCCGTGCCGTGGCTCAAGCGGTAGTCATCGGCGTCTCACCGCGGAGGAACCACCAGTCAAGCCCGGAGCAGTTCATGAAAGATGTGACGGACAAAGGGGCTCTGGAACAGGGTTTTCTCCGACAGCTTTGGTTTTCCCTGTCAGCCTCATTCCACCAATGCTGCACACTCTTCAATTCATTTAGTAAAGACACTATATGGCCTTATCAAATCACAGTATCCCTAAATAATACACAAAACACATCGCAGACATGTCCTTCCAATCTGTCTTATGTCTCATTACATTATCACTCTTTTAAAGTAGAGAAATTCAGTACGTATTCGGAAAGTACCCTAAGTCTTCTTGCCTCGTACTACGATTTTAGCTTCTGCTTTTGTTTCTTCTAACTTTATCACTATTATTTCCCAATTCTAAAATCGTCGCTAAGTCAGCATAGCGACTAGGCCCGGACAGAGCAACAGAGGAGACGCGGTTCAATTCCTGGTTCGGAAAACAGATATTCTTATCTTCAACGAAGAGTCCAGAACGACTTTCAAGGCCAATCCATCCTCCTACCCAATGGATAACCGGAGCTCATTCCACGGGGTTAAAGCAGCCAGGGCGTAAAAATGATTACGCACCTCCATGTAACTCCAATGACTGGGACTGTAACTACACTCCACTTCACGACTTTATGGTGTACGTTGGTACAACTATATACCATCATGGTCAACTTCACAATATCGTACAAAACTATCAACACATAAAACCTCACAAAAGACCCTTACACACATGAAGGGGAATACTCTTGTTTGACACAGTACCTAAATTTGCACATAACACGCGAAGGCAGTAGATACAGCTACACTCGAAGAACCAAACTTAATATTCAGCAAGTCAGTGCTCAGTTAACGGTCGCTACATATTACCAAACTCAGGCTACACCACAACGCTTTACAACTGTCTGTACAGGTATCAGGTACTCACCCTGGAAGCAGACAACCAGCTTGCTGTACAGCAGGAGGACGCATGCAGTGATGGTAACGGTGATCAGACTTTCATTCGATGGTGATGTCATTTCTGTATCGTCTGGTTCGTTCCGTCAAATGGCGCCTTACTTCATCGCAGCAACTGGCCCAAAAAGCCACACCTTTACGAATAAGAATACTGTTACCGTTTTGACATGCTCTTTACACTGATATATCAAAAACGCTGCTTACGTCTCACACACAAAAAACACAATTCAATCACCAAACAACCGAGTTTATATGAACAGATATGTTTAGAAATATAATATTCAAAACAATCAGTAAAGAAAGAAAAGTCATGATTCAAAAACAATCATTAGATTACACAGTTCTCGTTTGTACACAGTGTTACTGTACTATCACACCACGTCCGATGTGCAGTAATGATTAATAACGTTACGTTCAACACGCACACGCACACGGAACTCTGCTGGTAACACAACACAGTTTTTGTATCTCCGAAATATCGAGCCGTAACGCACGATATTAATTTACTATTCTACCAACGTCCTGTCTACCGGAAGTTTTCGGCGATGCAGTCAGCTTCCTCCAGACATTTATGGTGACACGTACGTCGCATTCACTCTCATCCGATTGCATTCACGTCTTCTATCCCTTGTGCCACTACATTCGTCTTTCCATGCACATTACCATTCCTTTCACATAAAAAAAGTGTTCACAACCAAATAGAAACTTTTTATATGGAATTGTAAGACCGTTCGCAATGGGACCTGTCAACTTATTTTTACGTCTGAAGTCTCCAGAGGAATTCGAACTGTTTAGTTAAGCTACAGAACAACGTTCCTACAGCAGCCAGATCTGAAAAAAATTATTATTAGGCATATATAAGTTGAAGCTCGTGTCACAGAATAATTCATAAGAATTCCTTCTGATGAGCCAAACAGTAGCTGTGCACCGATCTACGCATTTCAACGACTAAAACACCAGCTCGTCACAAAGAACAAACAGCGGCATTAGACTCTAGTCCGTAGTACCAGTTAGGTAGTCCCTCATGTCATCCGCGCTGCTGAGCGTGATCGTCAAGACTGCTATGGCGGCTTAGCCTATCTGCCCGTGGACTCCGAAGCAGTTATGACTACTGTTCTCTGCGTATTCTACCTTTTCTATACTCGTTCGGTGTTGCTTGGCCAGGGTGTTCGGGTAGTGAAGGGAAGGGAGTGATATCCACGCGCATGTGCCTGCGCTTGCCGGCAGGACTCGGCTCTCAAAACGACCCCCTCCACCCGCTCCACGAATATTGGGATATAGGAAAGGATCTTCTTCTTCTTCAATCTACCTTTGTGCAAAATACAATAACCGATGATTTCAGGTTGGATTCTCCCCCTGTATGTAACCCCCACACACACATACACAGACTCAACTATACTGACCATGAACTCAACCGAATATGACGTTTGGATGGAACCGTCACGGACACAATACGTTCACCCAACTGCTGCTTTATCGTACCCTAACAAACGGAACATGAATAACTAAGAGGCCTATCCAATGTGTTGTACGTCACACATCACTGACTGCCAATACGTGATCCTACCGAGTACCGCGCTCTTCTTGGCTGTTACGTAACGAGTATAGGCAATTCCTTACCGACGTTTCGGGATAACCTATAGGCCCCATCTTCAAGAATGGGACCGAGAGGCTGTACTGAACCACAGGTAAGAATTACCACTACTCGCTATGTAACAGCCCAGAAGAGCGCAGCTCTCAACTACTTTGTGGCGAAAGCTTAGCATCACACATGCCTACTCATAATTCATAGTTCCCACGTGTTCTGATGTCGTGTGCATCCACAATCTTGCAGGATAGAGGGACAATTTTTTTTTATTAATGCTGTGGGACCCGGAGACCAAATTTCGAGACCCAGAAGGTGTGGAACTCCGATTTCGTATACTATGGCGCTGCGAAAGGTGCAAATTTATCTTTAATTGTATCAGTTAACTTGTAGGATATAATACAAATACATATAAATACAAAGGCCTTCTTTTACGACCTAGTCGTGTTCCTGAAAAAGTGGGCACAAATAAAAAATTATGTTGTCAATAAAAAAGACGTAAAACGAATGAATCAATTAATGGCGTTAATCCGAAGATAAAAGGGCGTATATCAAGAAGTGGTGTACAGTGGTAAGGGTCGTTCAGGAAAGACGGTGTAAAACAAGTCCTTGGTGTATAAATGAATGGTGACAAGCCTGGAATTTGCAACGTCGCTAATAACCGAACTCTGTACGCAGTGCTGAGGCCATTTAGTCTCGCTCACAATCCCGCAAAGCAACGCCATGACGATGAACTTAATATTAATCTCAATGGCCTTTTCGGTCTTTCGAGTGACGCTTTATAAAAGGCGTCCTATCGAAAATTACGTATTCATAACCTGTTTCTTACTTCGATTCCCAGTACTGAGATACAATGAGAGAAAGTTTTGGGGATCAAATACTGTTACAGTTCACACCAGCACTGTCCACTGTTCAGTCCTACCGTGTGAACCAACACATCTGTGCTAATGTAATAATACTAAAACATTAATTATTATACGTCAGCACAACTATTTTTATTATACAAGGCCACATGTTTCGACCTTTCAAAAGGTCATCTTCAGGCCTTCTTACAGAATGAGTCAACAGATGCTGTGTACATGTTGGGATCCCAATATGTTGACATCGATAAAATACATAAAATCAGGCAGGTCACAAACCTACCTGATTTTATGTATTTTATCGATGTATTTTATATATTTTATCGATGTAAAACTGTTGGGATCCCAATATGTTTAAATCGATAAAATACATAAAATCAGGCAGGTCACTCACCTACCTGATTTTATGTATTTTATCGATGTAAACCTATTGGGATCCCAACATGTACACAGCATCTGTTGACTCGATCTGATAGAAAGGCTGTAGATGACCGTTTTGAAAGGTCGAAACATGTAGCTTTGTATAATAAAAATAGTTGTGCTGACATATTAATTAATGTTTCAGTATATTCCTAGCACATCGTGGTGCCTTCCATCAAGTGATGTAATGATGCTGAATGTGTCGTTGTCATCAGTAAGCCTGAAAATCCGAGCAAAACATGTAGACGTAGAATATTCAGTACGAATATTAAACGGGTTTGTAAGTGCGGAAACGAAGATATATTGTGTTGGTACACAGTGTACGAGGTTCATCAATTGTGACATCCTTTTATGTGATTTCGGTACCACACGGTTTGTACTCTGCAAGGCTAACAAGATTATTTAATTCCTCACCTGCAGAGAAAGTTACTGTGTGAATTTTTGGTTGAAACTTTACGTAATTATCATATTAGAATGTTTGTGTTAAATATGTCAAACTGGCCATCATATAGCATATCCAATTGATTTTTAAATCTCGATGACATAATTTTCATCAGACTATTTCAAAGCATGCCATGTGAAGATAAAATCACCATCAAACAGCAGTACGAATTCGCAGGCCTCCTCAAGATGGACTACTGAACATAATATCATTGCGTTTCAATTACTAACTCAAATTTCATGGGACACTTTTGCATACACGTAATCGTATACTTAGAATTATTTAGATTCATTTCAAACACAGTTACGTAGAAATGACTCACATCAGGGATTCATTCTCTGCTCAGTAACGCGATACAAAAGCTATCGCTTCATTCTACAAGCAAAAAGTTTCAAGCCATTATATTTACTTCTGAAAATGTACAAGAAAATCTTACAGTTTCAATGTAAGGAGATCATGTGACAGTGAATCCTACCTACCGAACAGCTAGGAACGAAACCAGGGGCGGGGGGGGGGCACAAAAGGGGTGGGGGAGGCCGCCAAGCTGCAGCCCCCCCCCCCGTCCAAAAGGAAATTTTAAAACACAGGTTTTTATAGACATTGTGATATAAAGAGCTATATGCGATAGACCCTTCAGCCAAAATCACCCAATGAAATCGGCCGATGACTTGTACATCACAATTTTGAAAAACAAAATGGAAAGCGTCGGGTGTCGTAGATTAAATTAAAAGAAACAACGCTGTTTAATACGGCAATAAATGCCAACGTTTCGGATAGACCTGCTGCCTCCGTTACACATTTCCGTCCCTCATATATCAGCCCGTTCTCAATGAACACTCTGAATGCACTTGTCCCTTTTGTTTCTCCCCATTGCAGAGGTTTGGTCTGAAGCTGCATGAACAGACAGTAGTGTAGAAGGCTGGGTGATGCGAAGTTCTGAGCACTGAAAGACGCTGTCTGTAACCTCGTCTTGTAGACTTACCATGTCATGTATACAATAGACAGACGTCATGCATTTTACCTCGCGTATCTGTTAGGAAACTCATCAACAGTTACAGCTACAAAGGTACACGCATAACAAACGCGGTTTATCAAAGGGAAAACCTTTGTGCGTTTTCCGTAGTCGAGACTAAAGATGGACTTGTTAAGCAACTGTTTTTAACCAACACTTCTGAACTTTGAAACGCTTATTTGCGTTATTACGACGTTCAGTTTGATGTTAGAAGTTAGAGGGGACATTCAATCATGTGTCCCTGTTAATTAGAAAAGGGCATGGCTCCCCGAAAGAGGGTTTGTGTCCCTGCGGTTTACAGTTTCTGTCCGAGAAACTTGCACTGCAGTGTCTGTCTTAAGTGCCGAATTAGTTAACTTACTTGTCTTAAGTATTACTAACAGTAGGGCATTAACAGCCTTGTAGTTGGCAGGCACAGTCAACCAGCAGTGTGTATTTTTGCGTCATAAGTTGGCTCGCGCATGGTCTTCGGCCACGAAGAAATCTGACGTGGAAAGTGCTTATGTTGGTAACAGTGTTCACCTTTAAGCGTGATCGCAAATTTGGGAAAAGCTACTATTAGCTTCGTCGTGTCTGTTTGTACGCACGGAACCATGGCTTCAAAATGAAATTTCATGTTTGAGTAAAGGTAAAGGTAAAGGTACACCAGTCCCATTACAGGCCCGAAGTGCCCAGAGGGTTCCAGGAAGTTAAGGTTCCCAGCCTTACGCACCGGCCGCTTTTCACCCCCCAGGAAATACTCCTGGTAATCACTTCTATTAGAGGCTGAGTCAACCCCATGGCCATAGTGCGATCGGAGGGATTATGTCAATGAAAAATTCCAATGACACCATCTGGAATCGAACCAGCGACCTACCGATTTGTAGCACAGCGCCTTAACCACTGTGCTACCGCGGTCCCCATTTATATTTGAGTATTTTTGGATAATGGGTCCAGAAAATTCGAGTTCCATTAAAATCTGACAAGAATAACGGGTACTTTACGTGATGACCAATATACATTTTCAACCACATTTCGCTAAGTTCTTCTTAGAATGTGAAATGGTCAGACAAAAGTTGTAGAGAAAATCAAAACAAAAATTTTATGACCAATACTTTTTTTTTTCTAAAATCGTGCTGTTTGTCAGATAATATGGAAAAAAAAACTCTGCAGAGCCGGACAGGCCACAAACAATATGGCACATGCGCATTGCATGCTCGATACCTAAGGCTACAAAGACACACTCACAATATGTATTACTTATTGCTTTTCCACGGTAGCAATGGTTGCACCAACACGCCTCACTAGTACGTCATACATACACTGCCTCTGCTGTTTCAATTCTGTTAGAAGAAACAAATACCCGCAAGACTCCGAAGGCGCTTCGAAGTGTCTGCATTCACACGATAAGTAAGACGCTATCTCGTCCGTCACCTGAGGAGTTGGAACGGCTCTGTCGGTGCAGTGACTACGCTACGGCATCGACGACCGGGTACCCATGATTCATTTCTCGGTACGGGTTCTGAGACCTGTTCTGATGCCCACCCAGCCTCCTAGACAATGCATACCGAAAACTCTTTCCCGGGGGCTAAAAGAATGAATGGAGGAATATCTCCACATCCCTTATTACCTCATGAAGTATAGAAGGAAAACTTTTCCAACTTTAAAATATATAGGTATAATATAGTCAAACACAACTTATTTAATGCTTTTTGTTATTAAAATGTATTCTTACATTGCTTCTTTCAACGACATGTTTCGGCCCTGGCAATGAGCCATCTTCAGGTTGATCACTTTTTTCTTAGCAAGGTAAACCATAAAATTAACAATGCTATTGTTATTGTTACCTACGATATGTCGTATGTAACAATAACAACAATAATAGCATTGCTAATTTTATGGTTTGCCTTGCTATTGTTATTGTTACCTAAGATATCTCGTAGGTAACAATATCAACAGTAGCACTGCTAATTGTATGGTTTACCTTAGTCAGAAAAAATTGATCAACATGAAGATGGCTCATAGCCAGGGTTGAAACATGTCGTTGAAGAGAAGCAATGTAAGAATACATTTTAATAACAAAAAACATTAAATAAGTTGTGTTTGACTATATTATACCTATATATTTTATGATTCTATACAACATAAAGGGGATGTCTCACCGGTAGGTTTTCCACCCTTTTATTCCCTCATCACAAACGCAAAAATTTCCCGTATATTAAGCCTCCGAAGAGCCTCGCATATACTGTACTACACCAACGTAGGCCACTGGCAGTCACAGTGCATCTGTCTAAAGCAATATATTGTACATATGGTAAACCTGTCAGTAAAAACCACATTTTAAGTCTAAATAATTTACAGATGTCAAAACACGGGACATCAGCAGCGGCCGTTTCGTCAGGCGCGCAGTGTCGGCCATTTGTACCAAACAACTTCAAACAGTATTTAATAATCTGTTCGCCAAGTGTCAAGGATGTCTGAGAGTCTGAAGGACGTCATTTCCGACACTTGTACCTAGCATGCGGCAAGTTACATAACACATTAGGACGAGGAAATGTAATGTTGTTAAGCTTGCTGCCGTGAGTCCGGGTTCCGTTCTGATTCGAACTCAGCCTGCAATCCTATTTCAGCTGGATGGAGTCTAACGATGCCTTCGGGTGCAAAGATGTGAGGGAAGGTTTAGAGTTAAATTACACTTTAGTTATTAACCAACAAATGCACTATATAAAATTTCACATTAAAACCCTTAAAATCGCTCCGACATGTTTAGATCCTAAGATCATCCTCAGGGAGCTACGTTGTTCCTTGCTAAAGTCATTTTAAAAACATTCACAAAATAATTCCATTATATTAACAGGGTGTTGTGGCAGCATATCGTGTTGTGTAAGAG
>Ga0136643_10013982_pt1 | contig 12033 bp, 15 predicted proteins | sample TergutLab28metaG_FD_96883 | JGI IMG/M metagenome (GOLD analysis project Ga0136643, IMG submission 96883) | Labiotermes labralis P1 segment gut microbial communities from Petit-Saut dam, French Guiana - Lab288 P1 (version 3) (version 3) | ecosystem: Host-associated > Arthropoda: Insects >...
ATGATAATATCTTAAATAGCTATTAAGAAAATTATTAAACATAATATTGACATCATTACCACCTAAAACCCCATCCCAACTTCCCCAGCTAAGCTGCAATTGAAATTCTGCTATAGAATTTTTATTAATAATTCTTACACAATATGTATCTGTATTGACATTTAATGCACAAGCGTTGTCAGTGGTGATAACCTGAGCATCATGATCAGATAATCCGTTAGTGTATGGTTCTATGGTATAATTCCTAGAGACATCAATAAAAATATTGTCAATCATAGATATCGAGTTGTCAACAATTCTCGTTGGAAAGTATACCATACTCATTAAGTTATATGAAGTTAAAAGACTGTCTAATGTTTTTCTGTTATTACTGACCTCCATGTAATTAATATTGAAATCTCCACATATAATAAATTCTGTTTTGGGTTTATATAATTACTTAAGTATCTTCTCCATTAAATTTAGGAAATTTCCAGAGGGTGCTCTATATAGACAAAATACGATTAAATTTTTTCGTTGAGACTGTAATTTTATAGAACAAATTTCCAGATCTTCATCTTTTGAATATTTAGTGAGGTCAATGTTATCATAAGTTAATGAGTCTAGTATATAGATGCACACCCCACCATTTTTTAAATTTAATCTACAATATTTTGCCCCTAATTTGTACTTTGGGATACATACATTATCAGTTTCATAATCCTTAAGGTGATGTTCCGTGAGGCAAATAATCTGATGTGTCCCCTCCAAAAAGTGCAACCACAATTCATCCCTTTTGCCCTTCAAACCCCTTATATTTTGATGAAATACCCTGAATGGGTTCCTGATGTCAACACTACCTTCATTACTATTGTTAATGTACTTTCTTTCCAAGGGAACCTCATTAGTACTAGAAGTTGCTTTGACATTTTGACTATGTGACTTTATAGAGTTCTCTTGTAATTTCGTATAAGTTGCCGTAATCTCATTATTAATTAAGATGAGAACAAACTGTTAATAATAACACATCCATTATGGAATCTGATGTAATCTTTTCAAGATATATAACATGCAAAGAATCCTCATGGGTGGTGGCAGGAAAAATAGTAATGTTGGCCTATTATTATGTGACTGCCTGATTGTGTTCAGTAGTGCTTATGGGTATCTGACATTCCTACATATTATAGGCACATTGTGCTTGTTTCAATGTAAATTATGTCTTGTCAGATTTTGATGAAATTTTGTCTGAGATCCACATACTTAATATAGCAATATGCATGAATTTGGGTTGTATCAGTCAGGTGATCTGTTTTGAGTGCTGTTTTCAAGTCTCATATTTGTTTTACTGTAAAGCAGTGTTTTGCAGTCTGTGTTAAATAGATCTTAAAAGACTTGTTTGAGAAAAACCATTGCCTAATGATGGGAATACTAATTATACACAAATTACTTTGTATCTGCTCATTTAAAGTTTAAATCAATGCATGATTACTCATTTTATGAACTCAGGCATCCCAAACTCGCTTATGGGCACGAGGTGTTGTCATGAAATTAGACATTTTTGCAGTGTTCCAGTAGAATGCAACACAATGTGTGCTTGGTCACTGTCATTTACTGGCAAGCATGTTAAGTAGTATGGCTGGCACCAGGTAGACATTTTTTCAGTGTTTTCTCTGCATGACACAACTTGTGGTCATTGAAGTTACACATGCAAGTGTGTTTGGATGTATGTGCATCATCATGTAGACATTTTTTATATGCCTCTACATTATATCATAACATACGGTGTTTCACTTTCATTATATTGGCATGTTGGCTTGTACGTAGAATACCAGGGAGAGAGGTTTTGTTGTGTGCCTTCTCAGCACAATATCCATTCTGTCCTTAGATTAAATGCAGCATGTGAGTTGGGTCACTTGTAGGTTGTGTGTCATTTCCTTGTGATAGTTTTAAACAGTGATATTCAGTTTAAGTATCAGCTGTGTGAGTGCTGCTGCTTTCAGCAGTCTTTCATAAATACAGTATAAATGTTGTAAGAATTTATACCATTACATCATAATATTAAGTAAAATGCTGGTTTCTGTTGACAACAAGCATAAATCCATTTTCATAAAAATCAACAAAATATTATGTTTTAGCATAAAAAACAGTAGCATTATCTATATCAGTGTTATTTCATCTTCCCGGACATGTCAACATGACTGTATTGTTTTTAAGGTTCCAGATTCAAGTTTTAAAATACTAGTGGATTACATATCTGGCACTCGAGGACACGCAAGGCAAATGATAGTGGAAAGGACTATGAAAATAGTAAAAGCAGTGGAATTGTGGTCAAAATTGTCAGAAGAAGGCGTGAAAGAGGAGGACATTGCTATTCAAATCCCTGATGGGAGGGTTCCAGAAGTTATGTATGAACGAGCAAGATCAATTCTTCAGTCTCTAGATGATGTATAAATAAGCCTTTTTTTTTTAGTAAAACTTAATTCTGTATAAATGGTGCTTATATTCTTCCATCATTCATGTGTATAAGTTTACATGGAGATTTTTTACAGTTTTTCATTCATTCATTGTATTATACATTCATCAGATCCATACAAGGTGCAACAAACTCACTGGATACCGAATATCAAACAAATAATACAGAAATACACAATGTACATGCCATATCACAGCATGTATCACAGTGACAAAGAATACACAAATACAATATGAGGAATGTATACAATCAATTTAAAATCGATACTATAATATCACAATACATGGAATAAAAAAACATATAAAAAATAATGTACCTACCAAACCAAAACTCTCCATCATGGTAAAAGAAACAGACCAATACGATTGCAACCCGCTGATGCCAAATTAAAGTAAAAATATACAACATCAAGCTTGTAGAACAATGGTCAGTGAAACTTATAAAGCTAAACCAAGTCCTAGACCAAGACTAGAACCAAGAATGAAAATTGTAGCAACTGGGAGGGGGAGTACAAAATGTGTGTCATGGGGAAATATCCAAATTAAAATTGTCCACCTGCTGTCATATTCAGCATACCTAAATTGATGTGTGTTGCTTGCAGGTACACAATTTTTTTTTTTTAATGTTATAATACTAATGAAATGGTGAGGTTATGTACATTTGTCCAAGGCTATGGTTATTGTGAACATGCATACTTTTCTTATCCAGTAAGTCTGCCATGAAATTTAGATAACCAGCCACTAAGCAGAAGAGTGTGAAAGTACAAGAAAGGTGACTGTGCATATCCCAGATTATGAATTATGGGCGTATAATACAATACAAATTTTCTTAGCATGTTGCTATAAATACTCACTCCTACTGTAAGAGTATTATATAAAAAATGTAATTATTTCTTGAATTGTATAACTGAAGATAAAACCAAAGTTTATGTTTCATTTATACCAAGTACACCAATGGATGGTACAGACAACCAGAAAGCATACAATGATTAATAGAAGTGTAAATTTTAGTCTAACACAACTTTATTATACAAACAATTTAACAGAACTTATTTACATGTTTTGGCTTACTGGAAGCCATCTTCAGGCTTTGACTTAATAGAATTAAATATATAATTAACAGTGCCTTAAAATGACGAGATCTCGTTTACATTTAGTAATTAATACAGTATATTAAAATATAAAATAGAGAGACATGTAAAATATAACTTGGATATCATAGATGGGGTTGTAGGAATATATCCTGGGCAGCTTTGTAGAAATCGTGAATGTACTTCACTGTCACTTTTGTTGCGGTGTTAATTTGAGATCCATTTCTTTGTGTGATAAGATGTTTTGTCGCAGGTTTAAATGGTGTATATGCAGTAAATATTCAATATATTTAATAGAAGTGCTGTATCTTTTTCATAGGAGATCACTCAGATGAATTTTGATGTAATGTTTTGGTGCGCTGGGTATACAGTAATCAATATTTTAGTTCCTTGTATAATTCATATAATATGTGACAGTATATGAATTATATCATATAGTTTAAGTAGATTCCATGTGATAAGTGGGTCCCTTACACCACAGCATGGCGTGTCATCAGGTTGTGGATGGAGGAATGGCCTCCGATATGGAGGGTAGTTGCGAATATATTAAATAAGCAGTCACGGACAGCTGACAAGGGTTGGTCCTCCAGCTTGGGGTTGAGCGAGGTGCTAACAACTCCATCCTGTTAAAATGTATTTTGTTATGGAATATTCACAGACAAAGCCTCAGACCTGGACTGATACTTTGGTATGACTTAAGCAATGAAAGAGGGACAGATTTGGTACTTGGGATGTTAGGAGCCTGTACAGGGCAGGTTCATTTACAGCAGCAGCCAGGGAATTGGCTAGATATAAATTAGATTTAATGGGTGTGCAGGAGTTTAGGTGGGACACAGAGGGCACAGTAAGAGCAGAGGATTATATTTTTTCTATGGAAAAGGAAATGAGAATCATCAATTGGGAACAGGATGCTTTGTACACCACAGAATAGTATCAGCAGTTAAGAGAGTAGAGTTTGTTAGTGATAGGATTGAGAGGTTGCTGGTGTAATATTGTTCTAAATGTGCGTGCACCAAGTGAGGAGAAAAATTATGATTCAAAAGACAGTTTTTACGAGGAATTAGAGCAGGTTTTTTTTTTATCATTTTCCTAAGTACCATATGAAAATTCTATTAGGAGATTTTAATACAAAAGTGGGGAGAGAGAATATTTTCAAACTGACAATTGGTAATGAGAGTCTATATCAGGATAGTAACAATAATGGTGTTAAAATAGTAAACTTTGCCACATCAAAAAATCTAGTTGTTAAGAGCACTATGTTCCCACACAGAAACATTCATAAGTACACCTGGACCTCTCCTGATGGGAAGACTCACAATCAGATTGACCACATATTGATAGACAGGAGATGGTATTCGTACTATATGTACGAAGTTTCAGGGGAGCTAATTGTGATACTAATCACTATCTGGTGGTTGCAGAAGTTAGGGGAAGATTGGCAGTAAGTAAACAAGCAGCACAGAGGTTTGATGGGGAAAAGCTTTAATCTGAGAAAGCTAAATGAGGTGGACGTTAGGAAACAGTATCAGATTGAGATTACAAACAGGTGTGCAGCTTTGGAGAACTTAAGTGATGATGAGGCATAAATAGGGCTTGTGAGAACATCAAAACCTCAGCTAAAGAGAGTCTAGGTCTGCAAGAATTGAAGCCGCATCAAGCATGGTTTGATGAAGGATGTTTAGGTTTTTTAGATCAAAGGGAACAGGCTAAAATGCAGTGGATACATGACCCAAGCCAAAGCAATGTAGATAATCTGCACCATATAAGATGTGATGCTAGCAGACATTTCAGGAACAAAAAGAAGGCATATCTGAAAGCTAAAATTGAGGAACTTGAAACTAACAGTAAGATCAAAAATATTAGGGACTTGCATAGGGGTATCAGTGACTTTAAGAAGGTTTGCCAGCCTAGAAGTAATATAGTGAAGGATAACACAGGTGATTTGGTTGCATACACCCACAGTATTTTGGCCAAGTGGAGAACTGTTTCATCCAGATATTGAATGTATACATGGGGTTAATGTTAGGCAGACAGAAATACACACAGCAGAACCACTGGTACCTGAGCCAAGTGCCTCTGAGTTTTGAGTTGGCTATTGGAAAGCTAAAAAGTCACAATCACCAGGTATTCATCAGATACCAGCAGAATTGATTAAAGCAGGGGGTAAGACAATTCGCTGTGAGATTCATAAAATTATTATTTCTATTTGGAATAAGGAGGAATTGCCCAAGGAGTGGAAGGAGTCAATCATAGTACCTATCTATAAGAAGGGTGATAAAACAGATTGTAGTAATTATAGGGGCATATCACTTTTGCCAACTATGTATAAAATTGATCCCAACATCCTGCTGTCAAGGTTAACTCCATATGCAGAGAAAATTATTGGGGGATCATCAACATGGATTTCGATGCAGGTCAACTACTGATCATATATTCTGCATTCGTCAGATACTTGAGAAGAAATGGGAATACAATGAAGCAGTGCATCAGCTCTTTATAGACTTCCAGAAAGCTTATGATTCAATTAGGAGGGAAGTCTTATATAATATTCTCATTGAGTTTAGTATCCCCATGAAACCAGTAAGGCTAATAAAAATATGTCTGATACATATGGCAGAGTCGGGTAGGCAAGGATTTGTCCGACATGCTTCCTATTAGGAATGGTTTGAAACAAGAAGATGCTTTATTGCCATTGCTTTTCAACTTTGCTTTAGAGTATGCCATTAGGAGGGTTCAGGTAAACCAAGATGGTCTGAAATTAAATGGTACACACCAGCTTCTGGTTTATGCCAATGGTGTTAATATATTGGGAGAAAGCATACATACTGTAAAGGAAAACGCAGAAGCTTTGATAATGGCTAGTAAGAAGAGTGGACTACAAGTAAATGCGGATAAAACTAAGTACATGGTCATGTCTCAGGATCAGAATGCAGGACAAAATCACAGTATGAAAACTGGTAATAGTTCCTTTGAAAGGCTGGAAGAGTTAAAATATTTGGGAACAACTTTAACAAATCAAAATTCTATTCAGGAAGAAATTAAGAGCAGATTGAAATCAGGGAATGCTTGCTATCATTTGGTGCAGAATCTTTTGTCTTCCAGTTTGCTATCCAGAAATTTAAAGATTAAGATATGCAGAACTATACTTTTGCCAGTTGTTTTATGTGGGTGTGAAACTTGGTCGCCGACACTGAGGGAGGAATGTCGGCTGAGGGTGTTTGAGAATAGGGTGTTGAGAATATTTGGGCCTAAGAGGGATGAGGTAACAGGGGAGTGGAAGGAAACTATATAATGAGGAACTTTATGATCTGTACTGCTCACCCAATATTATGCAAGTGATAAAATCAAGAAGAATGAGATGGGCAGGGCATGTGGTGCATATGGGGGAGAGGAGAAGCTTGTACAGGGTCTTGGTGGGGAAACCTGAGGAAAAGAGACCACTGGGGAGACCCAGGCAGAGATGGGAGGATAATGTTAGGATGGATCTTCAGGAAGTGGGATGTGGGGGGTATGGACTGGATCGAGCTGGCTCAGGATAGGGACAGGAGGCGGGCACTTGTGAATGCGGAAATGAACCTTTGGGTTCCATAAAATGCAGGGAATTTCTTGACTAGCTGCAACCCAGTTAGCTTCTCAAGAAGGACTCTGCTCCATGGAGTAAGCAAGTAAGTTTAAATAGAGTTGGTAATTAGACACTGATCACTGTTCTTAGCTGTTCTGTGCAGCATGAATACTGGCATTCACGCTGCACATAACATTTAAGAATGGTGATCGGTGTCAAATAATGCCAAAACATGTAGCCATTTTCCCACAAATTTGTTTATACAATAGAGTTGTATTAGACTATAATTTATACTTCTATTAATCATTGAAAAATCCACAACAGGGATGTCTCACCTAAAAATTACAATAAGCATACATTACTGAATGTGCACACTTTAAAAACGTCAACTGTCTCTCTTTCTGAAATGTGGTCAGCTGTTCTCTCCGAGCAGAAGTGTAATTGTGCACGTTATTGCATTGTGTCATCAAGAGATGACACGTCTCTCTGCTGTGACCATCCGTTGAGCCGAAGGATACATATTATTTGTTGAAATACCAAAGATCTTCTTATAATAAAACCAACAAGATGCACTAATTTCTCTATTTTAGGAACAGAACTCTACATGTTTCAAACAGTTCCTCTGTCCCTCATCAGGAGTCTAGCACTGCACACACAGCAATAGGTATTATGTCATACAGCAAGCAGTCAGCATAACCTGTATGACATATACCTATTGCTTGTGTACAGTGCGAGACTCCTGATGATGGACAGAGGAACTGTCTGAAATATGTAGAGTTCTATTCCTAATAAGTTTGAGAAATTAGTGTATCTCACTGGTTTTATTGTAAGAATATGTCACAATGCACAGTCCTCTGAATGTCAAACCAAAGAAGGTATTATGTCAAAATAGCAGGGACTTAGTGCCATTTTCAATAAGTCTTCAAGGGGTTAAATAACAAGTATCACTGTTAACTTACATTTCATGGAATAAAAGGTGCTCTCCAGTAATTTGATTTTTGGTAAAATGAGTTCCACATAAGTATTACACGATCCTTTTTGGAACACATTGTCTGGTTTATTAGTATGCCACACCTTTGTGGATGTTCGTATGATATTCATATTTAATAATGAACTATTCAGGATCACCTGAAGTTTTCTGTTAAAACTCTTCTAGTGCAGTTCGCTTCTCCATATTGTCTTCTATTCGCCTGTTCTAGGGTACCTGGGTTCAAACCCCAGGGTAGAGGGGCCATGGCATGAAGGTGACTTCTCACCTCAAAATGGTGTAGACAGCCTTACCTTTTAGTCTTGTAATACACAGTAAGGATAGAAATTTGGTGTGCCCACATTATAGTATTTGGGTTGCGATGTGTGGGTGGGTACCAGTATGTTTGAGAATGTGCTTACTTCTTCAAGGATATAGTGTGATGTGGATATGGTTGGCTTGCACAGGTGAGTCAACCTGCGTGGTGGTTGTGCAGAAATGGAAGTGAATAAAAGCTGGTGACATTTCAAGCATTGTACATTTTATTGTAACAACAAAAGCTATAATTGTGCAGCCTTTTATTGAACACCAGACCAACACCTTCTAACCTCACTTTTCATCAACTACTTTGTTTACAAACGTTCGAAGCTTATCAACATCTTGTAACCCAATGAGGCGTTCTTGCGCTTTTCCGGCTTTGAAAGCAATAATGACAGGAACAGCACTCACCTGCAAACAGTGTATCAGTGTATTTTAACAAAAATATATGAAACAAACATCAAACTGTATTTACTGCCTAGGCTTTTAAAAACATTTACTTATTCTACATACTTTATAGTTTTTCTACATATGAGCCAATCTTTATTAAGAAATGTGTTCATGTAAGTATTTTCATAGTCTGTAACAGGTTAAAAATATCAGTTTCAAGTTTCATAACAGAATATTCAGTAAATTTCACAATGCTGTTTGTATCATGCATGTCTGTCAAGTTACTGTCTACAAGTTAGTCCAACACTTACACATACTTATACAGCCAAGCTATATTATGACATGTTTCAGTGGTGGCCACCACCATCATCAGGGAAGATAATGCCACAGAGCAAAATAATATGACTATTAGAAGGTGTCTTTTGGTCTGTGGCGTTGTCTTACCTGATGATGATAGTTGCCACCACAGAAACAACAGAATATAGTGTGACAGTATAATTATGTGCATAGTATTGGACCAACCTGTATACAACAGAGAATATTCAGTGTTTGGTGAAAGGGGATTCAGAGTGTTTTGGAGGAAAGTATAGTTACTTCTTTTCTCCCAGGCACTGGTGGCATTCATAGAACTTCCTCTACACAATTGAGCTGACAAAATTTTGTATTTGATGTTTCAAATCAAAAACAGTGTTTCCTTATAAATTACTATCATGCCAAACAGGTAACACTGTTTTCTGTATTATGATGTGTAATTTGGTAAATGGATACTAACATTTTGGAGACACACTGTGACTAATGTCCCATACATGTTCTAACCCAGATCACAACCTGAGTCTTCATTATCAAAATTCAGTATGTTTTCTTGTGTGTATGCATGTTATGGTTCATGCGAACATAAACACAGGTTCACATCAAGTGTGGTGGTTCACGTGAAACTGTGCACTAATCTAACAATGCATTGCATTTTGTCAGCTCTAAGGTGAGACTAGCAAATTTTTATTACACAGTAAAGATTACATGTGAAGATCAGAGAGTAAAGACTGGTGTCTCATTATGCTACACAGTCAGATAATGCTCAGTGTGCCATCAATAATGATAATACTGACACATCAAAATACCTAATTTTGGAAAAGCATCCAAACAATGGATACACTCAGTGTAATGTTCTAAAATGAGTGTTTGTCCAGTCCATATAACTTGGGTATGCCAGAAACAAGAGTCCCAGAAGCTTCATATATGCATCAAGTTTCTGGTCCACTATGACACACAGGATTACAAGAAAGGTTTGTCAAACAAGGTTGCCTTATTCACAGGTATCACTACAGAGTTTCAGTTCATGGCTAATTTCCCCAAGCTCGTATTTCAGGTACTAAATTGGGCTCTGGCAATCTCACATGGTCGTGTGCAACACAAGCCACAACCAAACAAAAAGTTAAGATGCATACTCTCACATGGCCATGTGCAACACAAGCCACAACCAAAAAAAAAGTTAAGATGCATAAAGTCATGTAACAATTTTTCTTCCCATTATCTTTCACCTGGTATGTGGATTTCTTGAACAGGAAGAAATCAATTTTGCACACAGTCACGGCAAAACAGAAAACATTAACTGAACACTTTGCGGCAATCAGAATGTGACTTGGCTACCAGGTTTCCAAATTTTTTCAACTTGTAGTTATAAGTGCAACACTTTCAGTGTGAAACCATAAACAGCAAGCACAGCATGGCATTATTGTTAATTTCTTCAACCCCAAAGCAGCTGAAAGCATCAATAACAGTACAGTGACATAATATGTCACTCCAGTGGGATCTAAAGTAAATGTTGAAAAATATTAGTTTTCAAAGTCTAAAGTTGCAGAACAATACTCATTTCTGGTTAAAGCTGCTAAAATAACAAATGATGTCCTGCCACACCAGGATAACTACCTTCTTTTCAGACTCAGAAGTGGCACTCTGTGAAATCCATGTTAACATTTACTGTGCAATGCAGGATTGACCGCAAAACCAACCCACAATTTTCCACATGACAAAATAAAACTCTTGGAAGCCGTGTAATATGCAAGGTAATTCTGAGTGTCACTTATACTGTGCAGTGTGGAATTTTTCAACACATCAACAATTTTCGCTTTAACTGCTCCAACAGTACAAGTACCTGATAGTCCAACGCTAAGTCTGTGTTTTCATCAATATCTACTTTCGCCAGGAGTACTTCCCCTTTCTTTTCGGCAACAACTGATTCCAGACGTGGTGTAAGCATCTTACATGGATTGCACCATCTATAATTTCGAAAATGTGATTACATGTAAAATCATATTCGATTATTAAAACACGAAATAGGTACGGAAGTGTCTCTGTGCTTATTTACTTTGGTACACTCTACAGGTTAATGATAAAACTAACACTGCAAATACTATAAGACATACGTAGCAAAGAAATCTACGATGACAGGGACTTTGCTGTTCATCACCCTTTCTTGAAAATCCTTTTGATCTTGAACTTTAAACGAACTGCGTCTTACATGGCTTATGCTAAAGCTTCGTACAGCTATCTTGCTAGTTTCTTGTACAATATTTCTCAAGACTGTTGTCTTCAGTAAAACTGAAGGCTGCATGGTAGTGTGCCTATAATCTTTCCTCCGAAAATTTCTAGCCGAAAGAACGTTTTCTTGTGTCTGCTTTTATCTTTAATTAATACTAGACTCCACCTTTTACACAGTCATGTTGCACAAAACACAAATCTACCACGGGTCACACACCAACGGTATGTGTACGCAAACCTGAGCGTTGTACTTCAGGAACAACTACGTTTAATCTGTGGACAATGGTGACGCGGGAATTGTGGAAGATGACAAATTCAGTTTGCTCTTAACATTACATTGAAATGTTAGTGGTTGGGGTACAATTAAGCAGCATCCTGTTCTGTTACTGAATAAACACCTTCCAAATGTTACGTGTCGGAAATATACGAAGTGTGTAGTGTAGTGTAGTTCCTTTCCGACAACAATTTCCACACCGTCCCCAAGGACCCCACCAACCACGACTACAGAACAATTCAGAAAACATTACAACATTGCGATAAAATCATTGACAAGAAACAAATCAAATTCCTAACCCAAAAAAACACCCACTCCACCCACTCTTAACGCCCTGCTAAAACTACACAAACCAAACACCCCCATAAGACCGGTAGTGAACAACAAAAACGCCCCTACGCACAACACCGCAAGACGGCGGAACACCATCCTAAACAACCAC
>Ga0136643_10013983_pt1 | contig 12033 bp, 10 predicted proteins | sample TergutLab28metaG_FD_96883 | JGI IMG/M metagenome (GOLD analysis project Ga0136643, IMG submission 96883) | Labiotermes labralis P1 segment gut microbial communities from Petit-Saut dam, French Guiana - Lab288 P1 (version 3) (version 3) | ecosystem: Host-associated > Arthropoda: Insects >...
CTACTATGCTATGGCATTGTCTGAGACAGGAAGCCCTAAAGCTATCCGTAGTCAAGGACATGAAATAGCGTACAGTGTATGGGAGAGCCTACCAGAAGAGACATTAACTCGAATAAAAATTATGCACGGAGGTACCACAAATTCATGCTTTCAGAAAGACATGTTAGCCACTTCTGACCGCCCGTGCTATGCAAGACTGCCACTCCTCTATCTCGAAGATTTCTGTTCCATTATTTTAATACATGTTGTAGACAGCTGAGCAGGGGTAGATCAGTCAGCATAGTGGCCAGGATACGATCTGAAAGTGTGTGAGGTTTAATACCCCGCAGGGGTAGCAATATTTCACTTTTGTGCAGTGTCAAGACTGACTCTGAGACTAGCCCAGTATCTGTCCCCGTCAATACTGGGAGCCTTTTCGCCGAGGTTAAAGCGCCCGGGACGTGGAGTTTTCTATTCATCTCCATCGAGTTCCAAGATTAAGCATGCGTACAACTATACGTAACTATTCATTGATTGGTGCGTGCGTAAGCAATGATACACCCTTACAAATTATATTTATCTTTGGGGTTTTTTTCGTCGTGTAGTGTACTTGATTTGTTCTGACATTTCGGAGGAATGTACATACTGTCTGCATCGTTTAGGGGACCAAATCACACTGAAGATGGAGGCAGTATGTTTCTCATAAGCCAAGTACACTAAACGGTGTACAACCCAAAAGACAACGATGGTGTGGACATCTATTTTGAAGACATGAAACACGATGTTACCTTGATTCCTTTCTTTAACTGTATTTAAAATTGTGCTTATTTCTTAACAGTGACGAAATGTGCGGAGGAGTCCGAGGGGGAAAGAACTAAATGGCTGCTAAGCCCAGCAAAATGTATTGAAATTATGCAATAAACATAATATTCATGTTATATGGTGGTATTATGTACAAATTTCAGACCTGGTTTTACAAGAAGGTGAAGGGTAAGTGTCACGATTACCTCGTTGTGTCGACCTAGAACAGTGTTCCTAAACCGCCGGGCCGCGGTCCGGTACCGGGCCCTGGCTTCAGTTATACCGGGTCGCGAGAGGTTCTCCTGGAATTTGTCTTGTTATTTTTCTAAGAGTTTTTCATGAATAAATATTTTATAGTGGATATATTCTGAGGAGAATAATATTCGGGAATGTGTCGAAAAGCTCAGACCCAGTTGTTGGCCTGAGGAAACTAAAATATGCTACAAGATTTCACTAGTCCAGTGATTGATAACTAATTTAAATGTAATTTTATATTTGTCAACATGCCACACCGCATACATAAATGTACCAACACTCTTTATGATTATGCCATAATTAATTTTAATACTTATGTTAGTTTAATGTATGAACTTAAAAAAATGGAAGGGTATTTACGAGCAAATATGTTGGGACCGGGCCCTCGTCTTATGAAATAAGAATTTGCCGAGCCGCAGTCTCACAAAAGTTGAGAAACACTAGTCTAGAATATCACTGGTACGCACTAGATTGGAGGATGGATAGTGTCATTACCTGGACTTCACGGAAAGACACTTTACATAACGGAATCACATTCCGACCTGCAACCTCTAAACAGTCACAGTCTTCAGACCAGAGTTCCGTCTAAATTGTGGCCGACTAGACGGTGGCTCGTCTAAGTAGTTCTGTAGTTAGCTTACATGGTATAAACACAAAGAGTTAAGGCGCTCGTATTTCATATGTTATTTAGACCGCAGGCAAGGTTTCTTGTAACCAATTATGGGGCTGACCATTATTGTTTTCAGGAACTTCATAAACTGCGCTGCAAGACGCATGTTAGAGCCAGTGTGCTGACTAACACAGTGATATTAAACGAAAGAATTCTGGTTTACAGTCAGTCCACACAACTACCATAGCCTTGGAGTATCTGATTGGTATGCAGGTGGTATCTGGGTCTAAACCGGAGCAGGGCGTTCTGAAATAGGTTTCCCTAAAATTTCTTTTCCACCTTCACCTTACTTCTGAATTATAATGCCTTCCGTTCTAATTTTTACCAATTGATAATTCCACCTACAATGGGCTTGCACCAAAAGAAGAGAGGACGTTGACACAATTCATAAGCCTATATGAAAAACAGGACGATGAAATTTGCAACTGAGAATAAACGTTTTCAATTTCCGAGTGTAAAATAGTGTAGAGCCGATCCCAGTGACCACGCGGTCTAAGGCGTAGGGCTACGGTCGCCACTTGTTGGGAGTGCGGATTCGAAATCCGCAGGGGCATGAAAGTCTGTCTGTAGCATCTGTTGTGTCTTGTCGGGTAAAGGTCTCTGTGACAGGCCGATCACTCGTCCAGAGGGGTCCTACTAAGTTCGGTCTGTCTGAGTGTGATCGTGAAGCCTCGATAATGATAAAGACCTCAGTCACTAAGGGGTTTTCGAGCCACGAGGTGCTAACCTGCAGCACGAACCCATACATAACCTTCGAGTGTCCAGCACTCATGCTTCATATTCCGAAGATTTCCATTTTGCTTCAAGACCTAGATCAAGAATGACTAACGTAATTATTGCTTGATACTATAGTAATGGTTATTAGAATTTTTATTGCAGTATCTTTAAATCGTTGGTTTGTCGTATTTTTCTGAGTCTACCAATGTTGGATAGTTCCTTAAAAATATTCCCTTTTACGTCATTCTTACACTGCACACTATATGACCTGTACAGTGAAACAATACGTCGTTAAGTATTCTTTTGAATCCGGTGTGGGCAGTAGCTGTTTAGAAAGATTATAAAAGTAGCCAGAAATATACATTTGGCAGCTGCGAAATTTCAGACCTCCGCGGCGCTGTAGTTGAGGCCTTCGTTCTTTTGAGATATTTTGCGACGTAGGTTGGAGGTTTGTTACTAATATTTCGGGGCAGACTATCCGTTCCATCTTCAAGCGTCAAGTAGCGCTTGATACTGATAGGTTGCACCGCAATGCCTGTGACCGACAATCAACGTAAGACTGCTTGACCCCTGAAGATGAGACCGATAGGTGGTCCCGTAATGTCGATAACCAAACACAAACTTCAGCCGAGTAACATCCCAGAAGAGCGAAGGTCCCACTTGGACGTTATTATGACACCTCCTTGCAAGCCTTGCGATTTAGAGGTTGTGTGCTAGACAGCGAGAGATACGTCATTGTGTACCGAACATACAGACCCATTTGATCTTCCTTTTGGTATCATTGGTGCTTTCTCGATAAAGGCGATAAAAAAGAGACCCCTATGTGAGGGGTGATGTTGTGTGGTCAGTTAAAATTTTGTCCCTCCTGGTGCGCCTACAGATTGGTCGCGCGGGATTCTAATCGCCCCGAGATTTAGGTTAGGACAAGACGGCGCGCGCTGTAATCCACCAGTGTTCTCTGTTTCTGGTGGGCAGATGACATCTTTACAAGTAATTAGCGCTTTCATCGTATTTGGTACATCACATGTTGTCCAGACGAAGACAGCGACGAGAAAGACGCTGGTGGCAAACGGATTTGTAAAGAAAGAGTTCTGTGCACAGTGGTACAAGTTAGTTGGCAGATTTGAAGTGCCAAGAATGTATTGGACATCACATAAAATTTACTCGAATGGCACCAGCAGATTTTGAACTACTGATTAATTTATTCGGTCCGAAAATTGTGAAAAGGGATGCCAGATTACGAGCAGCTATTCCATTTCAAGAGAGACTGGCAGTAGCATTGCGATTGTTGGCCACCCTCTGCAGTACCTTCAGATTTCTAAACAGTCAGTTCGTACCCGAAGTGTGTCAAACTATTCTTGAGGCACTGATGCAAAACATACAGGCAAAAAAAAAAAATTGTTTATTGGTACAGAGCAAACTGTTTTGCACATAAAATCGATGGGTTGGAACACCGAAACAAAATATATAACTAACGTCATCATCATCATCATCATCATCATATATCTTTCATGGAGTTGGGTCACTTGTTGACCCGTTCCGGTCTCACGTATCCAGAAGTCTCTTCAAAGGTCTAACATGATTCCTTCTGCCAGGTGGGAAGTAGTATTTCATTACCCTGGGTAATCTATTTCGAGGCATTCTATTTACATGTTGCATCCAGCTTCTCTTGTATTCCAGTAATTTGTCCAACATTGGTGTTATTTTTAACTCCTTTGCAATTTATGCATTTGTTTTGTAATCTGTCGAAGTGTATCCTGCTGTTCTTCTCACGTATTTCATCTCTGCCGCTGTTATTCTTCTGGCGTCACTTGCTTTAACAGTCCAAGTTTCGCTGCCATATAACAAGACTGGAAGGGCTAGTGTATTGTATAGTTTTATTCTTGTTTTCTTAAGGGTTTTTGTGGTCTAAACACATTATTTAAAATACCTGTAATTTGCAAGATATATGCATATATATATATATATATATATATATATAACTAACAAAGTACTTTTAGTAACTGAATAATAGTTTAAGCAATTTAAAGGCAAGCCAGATCGCTCAGATTTACGTCGTTTGAACCAACAGCAGAAGAAGGAGTGGTCAGAGAGGAAACCTGGTGTGCTAGTGACGGAGTGCGGACAAGATATGAAACATCAAAAACACCTGGTCGGCAGCGGTTATGATACGGCTTATTTCGTGCTGTGCCTTGTTCCTGGTGCGCGGCAAGTAATTTCGCAACTTGTTTGCAATGAAAGTGCCAGAATTTCGGTATTCGTTGTCGTCTGTGGAGGCCGCTGCCGACGACCTCAGTATAGTGAATGCCTTTGTTACTGGCCCCCTTCACCCTGGGATGCGTAGGTGTGTAGGTACCTTTCTGTCGCTTAGTAAACCTGAAGGTCTTATCTCAGGCCCGCGATCCACTATTCCGTCTGACACACGTACACAATACTTAGTTCTTGGGGATTTTCTTTATTTTATTTGCAGAAGTTGCAACTGTCAGATTGTAACACAGTGGGTGTATCCACGGCACTGGCACACACAGTTATATGTCACTATTTAATCGAAATTTTAAATTAAAATAGTCCCAGACTGACGGAGTACACAATTTTATGTACGCAGTACTCCAGCTGCCAGCTGACTATGGGCTGGACGGTCTGGGGTCGAATCCCGGTGGGGACGAGATTTTCCACCCTTCCAGACCGGCCCTGGGGCCCACTCAGCCTTCTGTAAAATGGGTACCGGGTCTTTCCCGGGGGTAAAGTGCGGCCGGGGCGTGCTGCTGACCACTCACCCCCTTCTAGTGCGGCGGTCATGGAAGAGTAGAGCTAAACCTCTACCCACCCTCTGGGGCACATCGGGTCTGTAACGGGATCACTTTACCTATACTACTCCTGCTGCCAAAACGGAGTGTCACCCCATTCTCGCATCTTCTACACCGTCCAGACGAAATACCCCCCTATGTACAGAAATGATTCTATTGGACGATATTCAAATTTAGGGAAACCTCGTAGGCCGAATCTTACTTTCTGGAATGCTAAACCACACTGGTTGAGCTAATTCAAGTCAGTAGACCCCAAACTTATGATATATGAACATTTAGGGATGTTGCCCACTGGCACTTCTTATTGAATGAATTACTTCCTCAGAAGTGTAAAAGTCTCGGGTTTCGCCCAGAAACACCGAGCTGCAAAACTCCTAGCAACTTGACAGTTGATGGGTGTTCTGTCCAGGCTCAAGCTTTTGAATGATTTAACGGCATCCACAAGCTCCTGCTGTTTCCCCAAGTTACGTTATTTACAGCGAAAAGGAATTTATCTGAATCAAGCTTGTTCAGGGTTTGAACTTGAATCGCCAGTCCGTTTCAGGACTTGAACAGAAAGGCCAGTAACACCTCCAGCATTTCGCACTCTTCCCATCCTTTCATCTTCTTCTTTGGTTGAACAGGCATAGGCAGAGAATCGACGATCTGATTGGTACTTGTTTCTGGGACAGGGTCTCCTTCTGCTTCCATGTGTTCACTTCTAACAATATGGAAAATTTCAACAATCAAATAACAGCAATTACTCAATCATATTGTACTTTCGGTTGACGCATACTTTTCAGTCGAAGACACAACTTTAGGAAATAATTAACCTTTAGAGTATGTGCGTCCCTGGCATAGGAAGGCATTTAAACCCCCCCCCCCCCTGGCGTGGATACATGCGACAGTCAGCCGAATGCGTAGATCTCAGGAAGCACAGAAACACTTCCGAACTTTATGTAGCGGTGTAAAGTAACAAATTTTGATGCGCGCTGGAAAATCGACAGCAAGGTGGATCATCCCGCGCAGCGAACGGAACAGAGATATAGTCATTTCTACCACGAAGAATAAGGCGGTATTTTACTGCAGGACTTTGGTAGCCACGTACGCGAGCCATAATCCAGAAGACCATCTTCACCGTCGTTAAAAACTCAAACCTCATACACCAGCTCAAAAAGCCCCGCGCACTTTATAAAACGTGTAGACTCATTACCGTGTTCACAAGAGTCAGCCATGGGACTCTATTCTGAGCCAAATGAATTCAGTCTTAAGATTTATTTAGCATCGTTCCTCAGTCTAGGCCAGGGTATTCAAAATATTTATTCCCTAGAGGTCTACTGATTACACATACGATTATGATCACACGAGACTTGACGCCTTGTAGTATCGTAGGTAGATATCAAAGTTTTGAAGTAACCTCCTCCTTCCATCCTGACGGTAAAAGATGTAGGCATTAGGTTCCTTCAAAACGTGACATTTTTAGCTCGGTAAAATGCTATAGATTCCTCCGAAATGCATTTTAATTTTCACCTCCGTGTCAACTTCAATTTCTTAGATTAAAGTTGTGTTTGCTTTTCCTTTTCCCCTTGTTTATTGCACATGCACAGCCCATCTCATCTCATCTTTCTTCATACGATCATCCCACTGATATTTCATGACGAGCGGACCTACAAACCATGCAGCTCCTCAGTACGCATATCTTCACTTGCCTAGCTGTAATAGTTCTTAATTATCGCCATCTTACCACAAAATAAGGAAAGTTTTGAGCATGGCCACCATTCTGGTTTCATACATCTTGCATACATATTTTCGTGAGAAAGATGCTAAATTTCTCAACATCTACGACGATACATTATTTCATTATCCTCCTACGTAGGGCAGCGTTTCCTAAATCTTCCTTCGTTGCAGGAAACCCTAAAATACCTTTTCTTATCCCAAGGAACCCCTACGTATTAAAACGTTGTCAGGCGAGAAAACAAACAGACGACTGCTAGCGCTCGCACTTTGCTCTAATATGCCCAATTTCCGGACCATAATTTCCGCAATTTTTCGAGGGATATTGGAATTTTTCGCTGTATTTTAAAATTTTCATGTATTTACTCCACAATTCATCGCAGAACCACTAACGATGTTCTGCGGAATCCTGATTGCGAAGCAGGATCCTACAGTAAGCGGCGTTGGTGGCTCTTTTACTTCATTCTTACGTGCAGACGTATTGTTACTGACTGCAGTAAACTGAGAGTTCCACATTGTTGTGGCCTCCAGTGATATATGTTCTTAGAACTTCAGTACGTACTTCACATGTTCATATGAGGGGCAAAAACAATATGATGGTGTCATGAGCTTGCTCTGTTTCCCTTTAAAGAAAGGAAGGATGCTAAATACGTATACTCGAAGTGGGCATTGCTCTTGCGATTCTTGAGCTGTTAATAGAGAATGAGAATCAAGTCTCAGCCTGTACAATTATTACAATGTAAATATGAATGCAAATTTGACTAAGTTTATTTAAAACCATTGAAGCATCTAGTCATAAAGACTTATGGAAGAGTGGACGTGTAGTCCCACATATTATTAACCTCGGTACTAAGCTGAGGTACTTACAGGGAGTCACGCTTTAACTACAACAGCTATGGAAATTTATGTTGTTTTATGTGTGATTTTCTGGCACATAAGCAAAGGGTTTACAGTCTAGCCTTAAATTTGTTTTTTGATGATAACAATAACCTTGAATATCCCAGTCTCTTGTGTAAATGGCAGTTAGATATGCCACCCCTTCGCCCCTTCCAAATAACAATAAAGCTAGTGTTAAATTGTAATTTTTAAATAAAACGGTTATTATTTTCTGAACCAACCGCGATCTGGTAGGTTTCATTGTCAGTGTGATAGACCAGTTGCCTATTGTTTCGCTGAGCCCTGGGGTTTTGCAGGTAGCTTTCAGGGGTTCCACGAGCACATATTCTTTATAATGAAATCCATGACTACAAGATTCATGATAGTCTCACTTTTAGGCGCTTTCGCGTAAGTCACCAAAGCACCTATTAACTTCTTCATGCCTGTCCGTCTGTTTGTCCGTTATGTATCAGCGCGGCTCCCACTGGACGGATTTTCGTGACTTAGGCAAAAATCTGTCGATAAACTCCACATTTGTTTCAAATAGGACAAAAATATCAGACACTTTACACGAAAAGCTAGGTAATATTATACTGTTGACAGCGCTATGAATTATTTTGTAGCTGGAAAACAGTGCCGAGGGAACTCAGGTTTGCTTTTCCGTGGTAACACTAAACACTTTTGTATTGTTCACAGCTGCATGTAGATCAAAAAGAACACAAAAGAACGTCTTGTTGCTTTTCCATGACAACAATCGTTACGCGAACGCGCCGCAATGTTACGTCACACGTACACTGTCGATCTTGTTTATTTTGCTTCTTACCTTCGCGCATAATCGGTGTTTGGCTAATTTTCAATGTAAATCACGACTGATACACACAATTTTACGTTTCAAAAGTTTTATTTCATTTTTGTATCCAAAAAGTACACTTGCCATTCACGTGTAGTCACAAGGGTTGTCTATTAATACAGATATATAGTTTGTTAAACTGCTGGTGCGACTATTCGCTCAGAATTCCAAATTTCCGCAGCCCGACTGCAACGGAGCCGCATGCGACCCTTCCGCTGAGGGGTCGAACATTTGCGGGAAGCTTTGTATTAGGCCTACATGCAACAAGCAATATGTGTATGACGTACCTCGTAGAGAATATTAGACAATATACGCAGTGCTAAATGTATCAAGAAATATGTGAAATACTGTAGGTATCAGGCATGGGAGCTCTGTGACTCTTCTCGGTTTCCCTATGTCAAGTCTTCAAACAAATAAGCACCACTTCCTCCTTCGACTTTCCCAGTGCAACATGCATGTTTACCGCCTCACGTCATTTGCTAAATAACATGCAGAACACGCATGCTCATCGTGTAGCAATTGCGCTACAGACACGCGTTCGGGATGTACCCAGTTCTACTCCCGATGCCGATTCCTTCAGTTACCACAGCGGAATAACAGAATTGTAACTCACGTCTTCTAACTTCCTAATTGTTAAATATTCGTTCACGAACATCTTCCAGCAATTATGAGTTAAACAAGCCAGGAACACATTCGGAGTTGCATTCAGTGAGGGTGTAGTTGAATTCGTAGCGGAGTGTACTTTAGCAGGGTTCGTGTAGGACAAAAATAAAGGTTCTGGAAAGGCGGGAAGAGAAGTAGGAAGTACAACAGAGAAAATAAAATGAAATAAAAAACTCGGGAGAAGGAAATAGAAATAATCTACAGTAAAAGAAAATTGGAAGCCAAGCCGTCGCTATGAGCACGTGCGGAATCTCGATGTTCAGTATTCTGCAACGCGATGGCTCTGAGCTCGCCAGAAGAGATGTGTGTATTGCATAAAGAAGTGATTACCTGCAGCACGTCAAGGTGTGTTCAGAAAATAAATATTTAATTATAAGCATTTCAAATTAAAATTTCAAATTAAAAAAAAATTACATTTAATTTCCTAGATTTCGATAACTCAGTAGCGTATTATGAAGTAGGCCGATACAGGAACTGCATACACAAGTGCAGTACCATTCCACCGACCATACTAAAGCGCTCTTACTTGAAGATGTAAATAAACCAAGTTAAAATCCGTTGTATTGACAAATGCACAGTGAATGTTTTGTGGTGGTTGACCTGGGAGAGGTGTTAGACCGATTCTCGAACCAGCAGCTCTGTTACGGTTCGGATGGCCTTATTTGGTTTGCTCTGCTACAGCCTATATTGCTTGGGGATATTGTGCCGCGTAACAGCCATATGCAGCCCCTGATCGCAACACGAAGGCTATTCAGTAACACATTTATAGAAGTGTCACACCGTAGCAGACACAGCAATTCCCGTAAGCAGTCTTGGAGCAGTAAAGAACGTCTATACTGAGGTAAGTGGACTGTAAATGGTAATTATGGAGCCCCTTTTAAAACCGGCTCGTCTTGTCCGAATTTTGAAAACGTTAATATAGTACGTCACATAAATTGCACGATGTGTGTTGGTGTGTGACAAATCTGTTAAAAATACGACATATTTCCTGTATGTGGGAAGAGAGTATCAAAACTAAACCACATTCGCTGATAATTTGAAGGGAGATAAGTGGCGTACATAACGGGTCGGAGGCCCCCGCGCTTCGATAATCGCCACCCCCTCCCGCGAGAAGTTAATCGGGGCCCCTTACAGTTATTAGAGAATTTACTTCCAGTTCCCGTAAGAGGAATCCAGAATAATGCCTACTGTCAGAAAAACAAAATACATTCCGAAAAAACTAAAAAAAGTTTATTATTCTGTACCTTGGCCTCCCCCCCCCAGTCTCGCGGGGCCTGCGGGTTCTTCATTTGCGCCACGGGGCACATAAAAACCAAATTATGTTTAATACCATTCAATTCGGAATATTTTCTTTCCACCTGCTATGCGAATACGTGAAATTTGCAATATAAAAATCCGCTTTTTTTTTTCGTTTTGCTTTGTATGGAACACGGAAAGGAAAAATAACGAGGAACTTACTAATTTTTATTCTTCACTAGGGATGATCAAATCGCAGAAGATGAGGTGGGCAGGACTTACACTTGAGATAATTACCTGATACATACAAAAGTTTGGCGGGTAAAGATAAAGGCAAGCGGCCCTTGCAAGACTTTGCTGTGGACAGAAGAATAGTATTCAAATGAAAACAGGGTGTGTAGTTGTGGGCTGGATTCTTCTGACTCAAGATAGGGCCCAGTGACGGCAATTAACCATTTAAGTAAATCTATGAATCAGAGTTCTTCTTGAGTAGCTAACACTTCCTCAGATAGTCAAGAATTTCCCCGCATATCATGGAACACCAAGGGTCATTATCGTGTTCACAACAGCCAGCCACTTGTACGTCTCCTGAGTCAGGTCAATCCAGTCCATACCCCCCCCCCCCCAGTCAACGTCTTTAAGATCCATTTTAATAATATCCTCCCATCCACGCCTAGGGTTTCCATGTGCGTTCTTTCTCTCAGGTTTCCCCACCAAAACCCTGTAAGCACTTCTCCTGTCCCTCACATTCTCCATCCACCTCATCGTTCTTGATTTGAGCACTCGAAGAACATTTGATAAGCAGTATAGATCATGCAGCCCCTCATTATGAAATCTCCTCCAAACGGAAACTAAACATGGAGATCCACAAAAAGCGAGGAAGTTCTTGACTATCTAAGAGGTCCTTGGCTCTTCAAGGGCTCCCACCAACTCATACATGAAGCTGCCAACGTCGTTAACAATCCTGTTCTTCACGCCTCTTTCCCCATCTTCCGTTTCTACAAGTGAGTATTATGAATGACGACATAAGCTGCCAAAAGGAGTTATGCCTGCATATTACCGAATCTCAGAGTATCTCGACTTGCTTATGGTGATTCCCAAAGGACTTGGAATCTGACTATGATGGTGTACCAAAGGAACCTGACCCACTTATGACGAAGTCTCTAGTTTTTACCGAAGTTTCGGGACAACCTATCGGTTCCCATCTTCAAAAGTCAACACTGAGAGTTAAGATTAAGTTAAATACCTCAAACATTTGTAACTAATAATCAAAATACAGAAGTTATTTCACGTATGTGTATTATGGTTAATGTCAGTGTCCAGTAGCATGCACAAATGTCAGTGTCCAGTAGCATGCACAAATGTCAGTGTCCAGTAGCATGCACAAATGTCAGTGTCCAGTAGCATGCACAAATGTCAGTGTCCAGTAGCATGGACAAATGTCAGTGTCCAGTAGCATGCACAAA
>Ga0136643_10013984_pt1 | contig 12032 bp, 9 predicted proteins | sample TergutLab28metaG_FD_96883 | JGI IMG/M metagenome (GOLD analysis project Ga0136643, IMG submission 96883) | Labiotermes labralis P1 segment gut microbial communities from Petit-Saut dam, French Guiana - Lab288 P1 (version 3) (version 3) | ecosystem: Host-associated > Arthropoda: Insects >...
ATCATATAACAAACATCACAGATGCTGAGATCTCACCATCGTGACATACTAATACCAATCCTGTAAAGCACTACCACATACTTTCGGATGAAAACCTGATGATGGCCACATTAGACCGAAACATGTAGTTACTATCATCCTTTATTAAACATCTTTTTAGATATTGTTGTGTTACTGACTGCTACCTACACCTATAGTTTCGTTTTCCAGTGATATTGGGGTGTTGATAAGTCCTTAGCCCAACCAGGGAGGAAACAAGCTGCACGTGTCAATAGTGTGATGGGCAGAGGAATGGACTGATTTGGCTAGGGTAGGGACAGGTGGTGGACTCTTGTGAGTGTGGTAATGAACCTTCAAGTCCCATAAAATGGGGGGAATGTAGTTTTTTCCTTCCTGGTCGGGCTAAGGACTTATCAGCACCCCTAGGATAAAGTGACAAAGAGAATATATGGAAAGCCACAAGTTTATCTTAGGGGAAGGACATACACTGAGGGAGGGTGTTTACGAACAGGCAAATGATAAGAATGTTTGTTCGTAAGTATGGGGAAGTGAATAAAAAGCCATAAGCATGCATAATGAGGGACTTCGCAATTTAGACTCTGAATAAAACTATGATAGGATGATAAGATCCAGAATGAGACGGGTTACGCACGTAGCACGAATAGAAGAGATAACACATTCAAAGACAATTTTGAGCAAATATTTTATGGGAAGACATAAACATAGATGCCAGTATGATAATAAACAGATTCGTAGTTAAATAAAACAGGCATGCGAGTATAGTGGTATGTAACATTTGAATTTTATTAACAAATTCAAATCCAATTCAAACATTTGAATGGTTCTGAATGAAGTAGACGATATAAATATATTTATTTATATATAATGCTGTGTACTAGATAAGAACAGGCAGCGGGGACTTGTGTACACGGCAAAGAAATTTGGGGCCACAAAGGTAGGAGACTTTCTTTAAAAAAAATAGAAAAGAAATTAACTGGATATTTATCTGCTCGAGAATACCGTGTTCCACGGAATTAACTGGAGAACAAGGCAGGGAAGGGCGAGCTCTAAACTAAATACGTGACTCCGTTAATTACCTCCAAACGTGACATTTTACGTCGCCCTCTTTCTGCAGAGGCTTCCTCCACCCGTGCACCTTCCACGAAGCACAAAACAAACACAACAGTGGAAGCAGCAAATCTAACTACTCGTACTTTCGCTCTTTACGTGTACAAGTGGGATGTGACTATTCTTAACGAATATTAACATAAGTTTTAACGTTGCGCTGCCATTCCCCTCCCAATCGATGTTCTTTCTCAGTCACTCCACCTGCTCAAGCAGAATCAAAGTTTGTTCCGAGTACCGTCAGTCTCGCGGAAGAAGTTGGCTAGTCCATTCTGTCAAGTACTAAGTAAAGCCAGATATATTTTTTGTATTGACCAGTTTCAACGGATTTCACTCTGTTGGGGGGCACAACAGCCTCGATCGTGCTTACGCCGTCTCACTCTTTAGGTTCCTACATCACACACAAACACAAACAGCCGGTAAGACTCCTCTGAAAGAGAAACCAGCTAGTCGCAAAGGTCGCTACGTACACAACACAACAAAGACAAGAGACGAATATCCATGCCCTCAACGGGACTCGAACCCGCGATCACAGCAATCAAGCGGCTGCAGACCCACGCCTCAGACCGCACGGCCATCGCGATCCACTTCAAATGGAAACAAAAGTCAAGACGCCGCTTTTCTGTACAGATATTTACATGACACTCTTCGTACATTTAGAGCAGTCACATTAAAAAAAAAGAGTGACTGGAAGTGATTGTCCTAACCCTTTAAACGCCAATTTAAATCCCATCTGCCATCTGCTGGCATTATTAAGAGCTCACCAAATTCTCCACACTAGCAGGGTAAGGGTTAAACATATCAGTTACTGCCTTTTTCGATAATACTAACGATATTTTCAGTGGTTCAACGATAATGACATGGATAAATGCTCCACGTGACGGAATGAATAAAAATTTGTTTATATTATAGTACTGCAACAGAGACTACAACTTAGCATACAATATTTCGTCTGTCGGAGGTTTTGACTGCCACGAATCTAGGCCTGATGCAGTTCTGACATATCTCATGGGCAAAGACATAACCCAGAAATTAATTGTAAATATTATATGCTTGTTTTAACTCTACTTGTGAAGTAAATAAATAGTGTCACTTATATAATCGATGCAAATCGCTCGTACTCTGTGATGATTCAAGCAGCTAATATTAATACATTGAATTCGATGCTGTGGTTCACTCACCAACAATCCAGCCAGTATGCTAATGAAATGGAAGCATGAAATCAAAGCCAATAAACAGTGGACCGTCCCTACCAATGAGATCCTACAATGAAACAACAACCAAGCATGAACAATTGTGACGTGTGTGCGGACAACTACGCTCAGACCGCACTGCATTATTCTGAAGAGGATGTCCTCCTTCTGTTTATACCGTTAATGCAATATCACACACCAAATACTCACATCTGCCCATGCAATATGTGAAACACTGCATCACGGAAGGGTAAATATGCGGTGTATCTAGGCTAGTGGCATTTGATCTCACACCACAACAGGCGAGAGTGTCTCCAAGGAAATGAACGTGTGATTCAGATAAGGACACACTGTAGTCATTCAACTTTTCAGTTACGCATATAATCATTTAGATATAATGGAGTTAACTATTACAAGTTTTACACGTAGGAGAATAAAGGTAACACTATAAATTATTTATCCTGCACATCACAAGCTTTCCTGATTTCCCGGCGGCCGAAATATTTCGAGGACTGAAGTGGTCTACTGTTTTGTTTGACACTTTTATGTTTTAATCTCGGAATGTAGCAATTACGTTCAGCACATCAATTTGTTACGTACACAGTTTTATACTTTCTTATAATAAAACCAACTAGATGCACTAATTTCTCAAATTTATTTTTGGAATAAAAATCTACATGTTTCGGACAGTTCCTCTGTCCATCATCAGAGTTTTTCACTGTACACACAGCAATGGTATATGTCAACAAACCTGTATGGCATACACCATTGCTGTGTGTACAGTGAAAAACTCTGATGATGGACAGAGGAACTGTCCGAAACATGTAGAGTTTTATTCCAAAAATAAATTTGAAAATTTGTGCATCTAGTTGGTTTTATTATAAGAATTTTTCACGATGCACGGTCAGCTGAACGTCAAATAATTACAAATGGTGTAATTGTTTTATTCCTAAAATAAATTTGAGAAATTAGTGCATCTAGTTGGTTTTATTATAAGAATTTTTCACGATTCACGGTCAGCTGAACGTCAAATTATTGCAAATGGTGTAATTGTTATATTCCTAAAATAAATTTGAGAAATTAGTGCATCTAGTTGGTTCCATTATAAGACTTTATTACGATGCACGGTCAGTTGAACGTCAAAATAGCATTATACACGTACCTTTTGTTTCCTATGCCAGCGATAAATTACCTCCTGTCCTAATTAAGGCACAGTGCTGGTGGATGTCTGGTTAAAGGACGCTCGAAAAATATTGTGGTCTAAGAATAAAGTAGCATGAGAAGTGGTGAAGGATGATTAAATGACTAACTCATATCATATTCATTTCATATATGATAAATCCGTAAGCATTATGACCAGTGCACCGTATAAACCCTAATATGAGACGAGTTTATTTTCGCAACAACCACACTCAAAATTAGGAGTCATCTTGTAAGGCCTTACGTCATTTCCTACTAAAATGTCACTAACAGTGCATGTTATAGCGCTATTCTTTCTCACACGGTATTCCAGTATGCATTACTTTCATTCTTATACCCGCCTTGCAAAATGACTAAATTTTTAATACACTACCGACATTTTGTGAGTTTTTCTAAATTCTTATATGGTAAAAAGTTAGATGACAAGAGAATAACATTAAGATGGATATCAACAGGACTTTGTGAAAATGTGGACTCAACTTGCCAGGTTCCGGATAAGGAGCAACGATGAAACAAAACATGTAACTGACTGTTAGTTCCATGGCAAAAGGGATTCAGCCAGTTCCGTGTTACAGCAAACTGCGTCGGCACAATAATTTCAGCCTGATTATCGCACGTGATGCCTTCTAATCTGTGACTGGATTTTGAACTTTATTCTTTAGGAAAACTACTGAGCGCTATGGAGTTGCTGCCATTCGTGTTTCCTATTATGCTGTACCTAATTCAAATTCCACAGGAGGGACTCTCTTCACCAGGAGAGCAAATTCCCGGGCACTACGTCAACCGGGCGACTCAATTTTGTAGGGTGGCGCCAAGTATTTGTTGGGCGTCAGAATGAAACATTTTTCATGTCACCCTCCTGATGTCTGGTATTTTGACATGGCTCCAAAATTTTGGAAAAACTGTACATCCATGTTCCATACATTAGGCGAATATTTCATTCTTATTTTTATCTTTGTGATAAGCAAATAATCTTTTTCGAAACAAGTTTAACACGAAAATTATTTTCTCTCTCCAATGATTGATCCCAACAAAATTAGTTTCCATTATTGCGTTAGAAGTGTGGATTAAAGTTACAAATTTATTCATCATATACCGCCACAACAGTACAGTACTGTCATATCCGAAGAAGTAAAGGTAAAGCCTGGACAGGCCCAGAGGGTTCCATGAAGTTAAGGCTCCAAGATTTCGTGACAACGGCGCAGGATGGCAGTAAGTTGTCAGCCTTACGCACCGGCCGCCTTTACCCCCAGGAAATACTCCTGGTACTCAATTCTGTTAGAGGCTGAGTCGAACCCAGGGCCATAGTGCGATCGGAAGGATTTTATGTCAATGAAAAATCCACTGACACCAGCTGGAATCGAACCAGTGACCTTCCGATTTGTAGCACAACACCTTAACCACTGTGCTACCGCGGTCCTCTCATCCGAAGAAGTAAAAAATAGTATTAAATGAGTAAGGCACAACAGTCTCAACACAAAGCCAAAAAGCTTCTTATTGCATAAACAAATACAATCACTGTGAACGATTCTAAATTTGTTAGGAAAAGATTTAGCAACTGGAAGCAGCATAACTCGAAGCCTTCTGTAAGTAGCTACCCAAAACAGAAAGATTTCCGAAGCACCAGAAAGGCAGACATCATAATGAAATAATATCTGGAGATCACAATCCTACAGCGTCCCTAACGAACCTTTCTTTGCTGTGTTTATGCAATGTATTTAGAGGACAGAACTGTTGGAAAGACAAGAGGATCAGTTAGACTCAAAAGACACAAAAGGAAGGTGTTACAGAGGATAAATGGCATTCATTTACATGCATCTAGCAACTGCTAATTTTCGTCTTCTCATCCTACTGCAGCTACTACATAAGGCTGGTTACAGTATTCTACACTTCTGTCATTTATACTTCACTTTGACAATGTTCATTAACCAGATTGCTAAAGGAAACAGGGCGTTCATTATAAGGAACAGAAACATGTTGAATAAGTCGTAGAATTTAGAGCCCACCGCAGGTTCTTGCTTTGCATTACCAGTAGATTCACTTCCTTCTACACCCAGCTCTTTATGTACTCCCGGCCCATGTTCTCCGAGTCGTTCATTTCGTCCTCTCCTTCCTTTCATGTAACGTTAATTCTCATTTTCAAACTTCTTATCTTTGTACTTACTGCTTGCAACCTCCTCTCCCTAGCATTTCTCTAGTTTACGTTTTCTTTCTTCAGTACACATTGTTATTCCTTATGTCGCTTCCAGATACAAAGTACAAAATTATGTTTATCTTGTCCATAATTCAGATGCGTCCTTCTCCGTTTGGTTTCAATTTCCTCAACTTCTCTCTCCTTCTTGTCTTTGTCTGTATCCCGTCTTCAAATTAACTCCTTTGCCAGGTCACAAAAGTAAACTTAACATAAAACACCCCTTTGAGAGGAGAAAAATAACAAAAGTTCGTCCGAACACAAATTACATTTTCAATAACTAATTCTTCATCAGGCCTTTTTCCTGTTTATGTGTAAAATAGGGGTGATGATGGATTAGTTCATTAATCCGAAACATGCACCCCATGCATCTGATTTAAGATATAATTTGTGTTCGACTGAAAGTTTATTATTTTTCTTAATGTACCAAACTAACTTCATTTATATAGTGTGTTTGTGGTTTTTACAGCAGTAAACAGAACTGTTGGCCAGTAAACGAAACCAGATACATCCTTATAATTCTTTTACAAAAAGAGGCAATTATTTCGAATATTTTTCAAACACGGAATACGGAGTTAACGTTGCAGAGTAAAGCTCTGCACCACGGACGCCAAACATTACCACCATAAACAGACACGAATTCGACTTCCAAAATTACGAAACAAGCATGTTCGGAACTTCGCACCACAGCAGCCACAATCTTGAATCTAGCACGGTGGTGTGTATTTAAGCTATTGAACGGCACTGTATACACTGTTAAACTCTTATAATAAAACCAACTAGATCCATTAACTAACCAAATTTATTTTTAGAACACAACTCTGCATTTTTTGACGTTTTGCTGACCGTGCATCTCAATATATTTATCTCAGTATTCAACCAACTTGATGCATAACATTTGTTTCGCAATAAGTCTTATTTCATGCTTCTACATGTTTCGAGCACATGTATAGGCATGAAATAAAACTTATTGTGAAACAAATTTTGTGCATGAAGTTGGTTAAATACTGAGATTAAAAAAACTCTGCATGTTTCGGACAGTTCCTCTGTCTATCATCAGGAGTTTTTCACTGTACACACAGCAATTGTATGTGTCATACAGGTTTGCTGACAGCTTGCGAGCAGGATCAGAACGGAACTGCATTGCTGTACGTACAGTGAAAAACTCCTGATGATGGACAGAGGAACTGTCCGAAACATGTACAGTTTTATTCCAAAAATAAATTTGAGGAATTAGTGTACCTAGTTGGTTTTATTATAAGATTTTATGACGATGCACGGTCACCTGAACGTCAAAATCAACTGGTGAGTTTATCGTACCATGCGAAATTCTGAGGGGAAACATCACTGCCGCCAGTCAGATATCTCGTGACAGAAGCTACACACCATGCAACATACACTGTATACGTAACAATAATACAGTAACCTAGCTAAATTCATATTTTGCTTCACTTCTCATGTCAACAATTGCCTACGGTGGATACTAGTGTGCTGTATCCAATAACGACAGACCGCAACCCTTTGCACCGAGTGAAACTGCTTGTAGCGCTAGTTGAACTCGCTTTGTCATCGGATATCTCGTATGATTCTTACAACAAATAACCACTTCTTCCTATGCAGGAATTACAAATTCTTCTTTCGGTGTTCTCTGCGAGGTTCGAAATAGCCTTTATATAAAGCACTTTAATTTCAGTCTTCAAACGGATAAATACTCATATAAAAGGCTAGAATGAAACAATGTTTCGTATCATAATTTAGTAAATGCAGTAGAAGAGCGACGTTTCTACATTCTGTCCGAACAGAGACGGACAAGTAGTGAAAATGCTTGTTGGACTCCGCTTGAACGAATATTGGCAATTTTGAAACGTGAATAAACTTGAGGGGTTCTTAGGGTTGGAGACTGAAGTCAAGTTCGTCCTTGTTTGATGTTTTCATACCATTTCAATAATTCATACAAAGTGTATTTGTATTCCCAAACAAGGCGGTATGTAAAATTGTTGTACATACAAATACCGTACATTTGCAATTCCTTGTGACATGACAAAAGCGATTCGATGCTAAAGCCTCATCTGCGGTGTCTCCTACTCCAGAGTGCGTTTCATGCTGACCAAAAACAAGCATAAAACAAATGGCAGTCTATTTGACATTCTGAGGACCGTGCATCGTGATATATTCTTATAAAGAAACCAACGAGAATCACTGATTCCTCAAATTTATTTTTGGAATATACCTATTGCTGTGTGTACAGTGCTAGACTCCTGATGATGGACAGAGATACTGTCCGAAACTTGTAGTCATATTCCAAAAATACATTTGAGAAATTAGTGCATCTCGTTGGTTTTATTATAAGAATATGGCAGTGTATTCTATAGGACCAAGCCAGAGTTTCTTACACTTTTTCAGGGGAGAGTCAGTCTTTAAAGAAAGAGATATCCGCCATGCCATGCCACCTTCTCGCTTCTCCTGAAGTCACTGTTTCAAGACATGTAGGTCTCGTTAATAGACCGAAGCCACGAACCCATCCACTCGATTAACTTCCGTCTTCGGCCTGCCCAGATACAACTTTAAGAGAATTTACCTGATAGCAAGTTGCTTACACTTGGTAAAACAGTAAATTATTTTACCACAATCACCATGATTAACATTATCATCATTATCATCATCATCATCACCATCACGAAGCTGTCGCGAATTTCAGTCACCTGTCTGTCAGGCAGTCTCTTAATTAGTCTTCTATATTTTGTTCTTCAAGTTGGTTCGAATTTTACTACTAAGCATAAACGAAAACAAACACCACACACAGTGTGCTATGTTTTTTGTATCGAAAAAAAAGTTTTCCAAAAAAAGCAGCCAAGATAGCGCAGTGACTGAGCTAATGATGGGACAATGTGGATTTCAGTTCCTGGCAGAGGATAGAGATTTTTCTCCTCCCGAAACGTCCAGATAGTCTCAGTAACCGAATCAGCCTTTTATTCAATGGGTGCCGAGGGTTCCTTCACAGTGGGTAAAGGTTTAAAGTGGCCAGGGCGTGAAGCTAACCACTCATCTCTCCCTATTGTCTACTGGAGTAATTAGTTAATTAATTAGCGTGAGGTTAAATACGTCTCATATTTATCAATGGCCTCAAACTTAATACAATGAAATCGTCAAATTCTTACGGTATGACGGACGGAAGGACGGACAGAGATGCGTGCAGGAGAAGACCCTCATGTAACTCACGCTTAAAAATGTCAGAATATCATAGTGCTCCAGTCACCAGATCACCACTTCCCACATCAACAGACGGTATCACATCAGACACAGTGTACAGTGCAACACGCAGGCTAACACATCAATACGCCTTGATTCGCTGCATCCCGCAAAATGCACTATTGTTACAGTGTAAACACATGGCGAGGCATGCAAACGCAACTTCACCTGACCAGTGTGTTTCCAACCGCACTGCTGACTCTGCTGTTAATTGCCTCATATCGAACGAGATGCCAGTGTGAATGGAAATCAATACTCAAATTGTAAAGGTCAATTTTACAGGCACCGAAGTCACATTCGATTTCCTTCATCTCCGATCATGTTCTTGATAAACGGTGGGTGAACATAGCCTTACATAATGTAATGCGGTGGTGTGGCAGCATGCTGCCACACCACCGCATTACACATAAAGATGTAGTCTTTTTTTTTTAACCTAATTTTAACCTAAATATAACTTTAGCTAGGCTCAAATAAAGGCCCCCTGATGATGGTTGTAGATCGAAACATGTAGAGAAAGTCAAAGTGATTTTTAACGTAAATTTTGAAACTTTGTCAAATTTAAAAAGAGTGCATTTGTTGGTATATGAACTTTATAGATAATACACAATTTCTTCTCCCTTCACTTATACAGTATTAGCCACTTTCTCTACCTAACTTCCGTATTCAAACCTTCCCTTGGAGTAAAAAAAATTAGAAGGGTAAGGTAATGGGGGAATGGAGGAGACTGCATAATGAGGAGCTAAATGATTTGTACTCCTCACCCAATATTGTGCGGGTGATAAAATCGAGAAGAATTAGATGGGCTGGGCATGTGGCGCGTATGGGTGAGAAGACGGGGGTGTATAGGGTCTTGGTGGGGAAACTGGAGGGAAGGAGACCAATGGGGAGACCTTGGCGTAGATGGGTGGATAATATTAGGATGGATCTCCAGGAGGTGGGACGTGGGTATATGGAGTGGATTGGGCTGGACCAGGATAGAGACAGGTGGCGGACGCTTGTGAGTGCGGTAATGAACCTTCGGGTTCCGTGAAATGTGGGGAATTTCTTGACTAGCTGCAAACCAGTCAGCTTCTCAAAAAGGACTCTGCACCATGGAGTGAGTAAGGACTGGATACATGTAGCTCATGGAAGGGCCAATGGCGGGCCCTTGTGTGTACAGCAATACATATGTGGGTCTCACACATATCAAGAAGTATTTGTACCATCTAGGCGATTAGCATATTCCTTAAAATAAAGCTGTTTCATTGAGATAAACTTTCTGCGACAGTGCATTTGAAACATGAGGACATGTGACTCTGCAACACATTATTAACAACACAGGCGATGTAGTGTACGTATATCGTACCATTGTGGCGCGTTCGGAAGCACACCAATACATTCTATGTGTATTGTTGAGATACATGTCACATGTCAATTGTCAACTGTGTAAAAATATTAAGCGTTGCACAACAACCCCAAATTTATGTCGCCGACTACAGTACAACGTACGTGGGTCTCCGTGTAGTGAGCCCTACGCTGCATTGCAACAAACGCATGTTCGATTGTTCATTGCTTTCTTTAGAGGTAAAATTTGGTTAAATAAATTGCAGCATGATCTATGTCACAAGTTATTAAGATTTATTTCACTTCTTCTATGCTCAACATGTTTCGGGCATTAATACATCCATCATCAGGAGCTTGCGACTTTTTTACTGTATCACCGCATTGGTCGCGTGTTCTTGTTTCGATGTGTGTTGGAGTTACGGTGTGGCTGGGTTGGGGTGGTACCAAGCAAGCTCCTGATGATGGATGTATTAATGCCCGAAACATGTTGAACATAGAAGAAGTGAAATAAAACTTAATAACTAGTGACATCAAGTTGGTCTCTTATTCTTGAACTATCACAATGATGCACGGTCCAATATACATAATGATCTATGTCGTCGCGTATTTCCTCGGTTTTGTATGCGTTGCCTCAAAATATTTTACTAAATCAGACCGAATTATTATATTATGATGCAAAAAAATATAAAATATTGTCAGTGTGTGCCTGTATTCAAGGAAACGGCAATTTTCTGGGCCACGTGTTATTTTTAAGTGTAACCTGTCAGATTCCACCACATTTTTTTTCACATTATTTCATAAAAAACGTACTTAAAATAAAATGAGAATTTTTGTTTTTTCTGCAAGATTTGTCTGAAACATTTCCCTTAAAATAAGATTAAAAAGGTAAAGCAATCCCATTACAGGCCTGGACAGGCCCTGAAGGATCCTGGAGTTTGAGGCTCCCAGATTTCAAGACACTTGGCACATGAAGGTGGTAAGGTTGTCAGCCCTACGCACCGGCCGCCTTTACCCCTAGGAAATATTCCTGGTACTCCTCTCTGTTATAGGCTGAGTCGACCCAAGGCCATAGTAAGGCCGGAAGGATTATTTAAATGAAAAATTCCAATGAAACCATCGGGAATCGAACCCGCGACCTTCCGGCCCCCTAGCTCTGTGCCTCAACCAACTGCGCCACGCGTTTCCCAGGTCGCCATGTAAGTACCCGTCATTCTTGTGATATATTCACGGAGCTTGAACTGACCTCGACAAATTTCATAAAAATACTCACACGTCAAATTTCATGAAAATCCGTCCAGTGGGGACGAGTTGTGCCATGCGGATAGTTGGAGATGAAACTAACAGTGGGTTTTCCAAATTTTGCAACAGCGTCTAATAACCTGTGTTCAAGCCAACATTGAGACACAAGTTCCGCTTCTGTCACCAGCAAAACGCAAACACAGTAAGCATACATATCTTGTGAGATTTCTTGGGTGGTAAATGATACCGCCGTTTGTCATGTGACGTAATGTAGACTGGTACCGAATTGCGTTTCTGATAAGCCTGCTGCCTCTGCGTTCAGGATTTCTCTTGTACCTGAATAATGGCGCAGGAGGTTCAAATTATCATCATCATATGTCTGTCATGGAGTTAGGCCACTTGTTGACCCGTTCCGGTCTCACGTATCTAGAAGTCTCTTCAGAGGTCTGCCACGATTCCTTCTGCCAATTGAGGAATAGTGTTTCATTATCCTGGGTAGTCTGTCACGAGGC
>Ga0136643_10013989_pt1 | contig 12029 bp, 12 predicted proteins | sample TergutLab28metaG_FD_96883 | JGI IMG/M metagenome (GOLD analysis project Ga0136643, IMG submission 96883) | Labiotermes labralis P1 segment gut microbial communities from Petit-Saut dam, French Guiana - Lab288 P1 (version 3) (version 3) | ecosystem: Host-associated > Arthropoda: Insects >...
CCTGAGGATGATCCCATAGAGGGATTGAAACATGTAGGAGAAATTTTAAATCCATTTTAATCAGATAATGTGGTTTTAATGGTTTGACAAGTATGTGCAATTAGTTGGTTTTAATAAATATTGAAATAAAGTCTCCTTATGTTTGTGACACAGCTTGTATATTATGAACACAATACAAAGGAATTATTGCTTATTTTTACAGTAATGATCAGCTTCTAGTTAACAAGGCAGCACTGGGCATGACAGAACTTCATTTGCTTCATGAACTGACAAAGTTTGAGAACTTGTCTCCATGCTATGCTGCTACTGTTCCACCATGTTGGACTGAAATGATGCAGGCCCAGAAGCAGCGGCGGCATCCACAGCATTTGCAGCAAGGAGATGAAATTCAGCATACTAGAAGCTGGAGACTGCAGAATGATGCGTGAGTGTTAATGTTGTGTTATTGTGTCTGGATTCTTTCATTTTGTAATGGAAGACTAGGAAGAGACTGACATGTTCGTAGTTCAGTCAGGCATGTGCACTTAACAATGTTCAGCCTTTGTTCACTGCAGTAGTCTTGATGTCTGTGATTTTAACCTTCCATGATCATGCATTTCAGTACCATTATTTCAGCATTTTTGTGACTAGTGCTGACAAATCACGGTCAGTCCATGTGGCCGGTAAGTTGGCTGTCTCACTGTCCTCCTGTTGTGTAGACCAATCTTGGGCAGTCTGGGTCTGCCTTTAAGTAAATGAGACTGATTCCTTTGTGCCATATGGAATGAGAATGTCCTTCATTTACTTAACTCTGTGGTGCTAAAAGTCAGCTGCAGTTGACATGCAGTGTGATGTTGAGAAACCAAATAGCCACTAAAATCATCACCAAGACCGTGCTAAGTAATGGGCTGTCATCAATATCCTGTGTCTTTTGCAGAGTACACTGAGCACATAATTCTGGCTGTTAAGGGCTAATGTATTTTATGCTTCTAGAAAGTGGCTGTATTGTAGTACCAGTAAATGTTATGCTTTTTACGCTTTTGGGCTTATTTTATATGCTTGTTACTAGTATTTCGATGTTCTTGAAAACATTAGGCCTTTCACATTGATAATGGATTCTGATGTTCATGGCTGTTTTATTACTTCCAATTAATAACGAACCTTGAGACACTACTGTAGTAGAATGTGAGAAGTACAGGAATGTAAAGTAGAGACATCTGTCTTTGTGTAGGGGTGGTGTGGGTAGCAGGCAGGCTGGCAGGCAGATAGTTTGTGTGATGTTTATGAATATGATGCAGGAGTATCTGTATTTGGAAGAGTAATTCATGTGGTGGACATGTTGCATATATGTTAAGAAGTACCAAGGCAGGAGAAGTAGTTAACAGGAGAGGTTAGTTGGTTATATGTAGTTATGTTATGATGCTGTCACTATGTCACCTGTTATGACGGGATAAATTTTGGACGAACCAGTCATATCTAATCTTGACTAATCCTCTGGAAAGTATCTTTTGTGTCTCACCTTACATTAGAGGTAACTTTAACAACAGGTTTATGATAAATTTTTGCATTGCTTCAATGAAGACAACTTTAAGTACTCTGTAGTATGGTTCATTTTGCACTTTCCACAAGAGATGCACATAGTAGGAACCTGTAACTTTGGGACTGAGTGTATTATTTTAATTACGTATTTTATAGTGTTTCAGTTAAAGTGAATGAACAGTACTGCAGTATTTCACACACACACACACACACACACACACACAGGGTATGTGGGTTAATGCTGCTGTGTTGGTGGGTGAATATATACCGACATTTCATGGGAGCTTGCTGCCACCATTTTCATGTCTCTGCAGGTCAAGATACCCCCAGAAGTTGGATGCGGCAAGCCCTCTGAAACATTTTTAGCTGTGCACCATTAGACACAGTGTCATATCATGGAAGAGTTTATTTTTCACAGACAGACACAGTTGAGAATTCTGTTCTTGTGAGATGTGATGTTGCCATTGGGTTAGGGGTTCCTGACATTTTGAGGGTGTATAATGCCTTTATCTTCATGGGTTAATGGATTCATGACTATATACCTTTTAAAGGTCATGAATCACTAATCCAGCAACACATTGTCACTCCCAGAAGACTGGAATCCTGCGTTGCATTGCTGTGGAAACCACAGGTCTTGTAAAGGCATGGTTACTGTGTATGATATTTTTTTTTTTTCCCCCATATTTTTGCCTGTTTTGTGCTTGTAAGAAAGTACTATCTGTGTTTCAAGCATGTTAGCTGCCCTGTCAGAACTACTTACATGAATTTTCTGTTGTTTCCAGCACAACATGGGATGAGCATGTGTTTGAGATCACTCTCCCTCGGAGCTGCTGCATCGGTCATGTGGATCTGAAATTCTCATTGCATGCCCCTTGCCTCTCACCACCCCACATCCAGGTCACACTGCTCAAGCAAAATGCCAGTGGCATTGGTAGGAAGGAGAGGATGTTTACTCCACCTGTTGATGAGCCGATAGATTTCAATATTAACATGCAATTTGATGGAAGCACCAGAGGTATAGTACCTTGTTTGTTGTTTTGTGTTTTGTTTCTTTTTGTAGTGTGTGCCCAAATTGTGATAGTTTAGGTGCTAAACCCTTTTATTCCTGCTTGCAAAGTAATCACTGCTCTTATTTCACTGGTTGAAGCTATTTTCTTTGAAATGTACTGTAGTGTTGCAGTATAAGAGAATTTGGAATTAACATATCAGATACATTATTTATTTTGCACTGGCAAAAGGACTTGGGATAGCTTATTCATTGTAGCTATTAGGTTGTGGGCTGGACAACCAAGGATTTCTTGTTCAATTCCTGGCAGCAAGTCCAGACTCCCTGGGCCCACCCAGCCTCCTGTTTGTTGAGTACTGGAGATGTCTTTCCATGGCATGCAGCACGAAGGATGTGAAGCTGATCTGTCACCACCATCTAGTGCCACAGTTATGTCCACCACATGCCTTCATGGCATGATGTTTAATTAAGCACACGGCAGCTTTAATTTTACCTTACTGACATAAGGTAACAGGTTTTATAGCAAATGAGGATCTGAAGATAAGATTGCATCTTACAGAACTCATCTAATAAATTGGTGACTTGAGATTTTGAGTGAGGGATTAAGAATCGTCAACCACAACTATCTGTCAGTCCTTCATTACTGTTCATGTACCACAACAGGATGTCACACTTAAAAGACTTCATATTTTGTTGATAACCCATGTGGTGAATTTGTTTTTAGTGGTGAGGCAAACTTTGTATGACAAAGAGCAGAGTATGTGTGTTTAGTGATTTTCATACCCGTAGCATTAATTGTCATCTGTATGTGACGGTTCTTAAGTACAAGCCAGTTACATAATTTACATATACAGTTTTTTTTATTATATTTGTCCAACAAAATATAATAAACCTACAAAATGCACAGTACATACATGAAGATTACATATGCATTGTTTTCTCAGATTAGAAGTTCCTGGACATAAAGAAAGTTTTGTCATCTGAGAATTCAGGTTTATGAAGTTCCTCCAAAGTTCTCATATAAATAATGTTCAATTTCCTGTGTAAAAACAGTTTTTTTTAGATGTTTACTTTCCTAGACCTTTCAAACAAAAATTTCCCGTGTAGTGTGTTTAAGGGGGTTTTACAGTAATCTTTAGTGCAGTTGAGCCTATGATTCCTGTTAGGGAGATATCCTATATAAATATTCCGAAGTTAGTAATATTTAATTTCTTGTCTTCAATAGGTCCTGTACAGAATCCTGTCACTTCTGAGGAATATCTGCATGACCACAATACTGAGATATTGTGTGGGCCGGTGAATCTTGCTTCCTGCCTCGACCTGTCAGATCAGAGTGGAACAGTTACACTCACAAGCCCCAAACTGTTCAGGATACGAGGGCGCACACTTGTAGTGCACATAAAGGCTCTTGGTGAAGATAAAGAAGCAGTTAAAGAAATGGTAAGAGGTTCTTTTGATCTGGGCCAGCAACTTTCTGTATTCTGGTGCATTAAATGTTAAATTACTGTGAAAAACTATTGGAACAATTTTTGATATAGTGAGGGTCAAACGTAGGCCCTTTTTGATTTACTTAAAGGATTCTGTGAATTATTGGTGTAAAGAATGTGCTCAATTTGTATTTCAAGTGAAAATATGTAACTGATACTGGTTTTAGGGTTTTCACAGCAGGTGTTGCTTATATGATGGTCTATCTCTTTTTTTTTGTGAGGGAGGGGGTATGGAGGGGGTGGTTTATACCATGTGGCAAAGGTTTGTTTAGGATATTGTGGTGGAACTTGCTGCCTCTATCCTCAGCGTGACTCAGTCTGGTTCACATGGACGCTGCAGTAAGTGGGAGGAATTTGTGTATCAGTTGTAGAGGGAGTCTTGGCCAATCAGAGGTACAGAAGTGGGAGAGGGCTTCTGCCAAGCCAGTGGGAACTTAAACTGCAAACAGTGGCCTTTTTCATTGCCAGCGGTAGGTCATATGCAGACAGTACAGCTTGCATTGCATTACTGTATGTTCTGCACTTTGATCTCCATTGGGCCATGCCATGGCTTGGGCAATTATGGGCCCCTCACCACAGAGTCCCAGGTTCATTCCCACACAATTAATATGGGCTTTGTGGTGAACAAAAGTGGTAGGGGTTGTCTTTGAGTACTAAGGTTTGCCCTAATTGTTGTCATTCTGCCATTGCTTCATACCCTCTCATTCATCCATCTGTCACTAATGCTCTATGACCTTAGCAATTTACTGCATTGTTAAGTAACTGACTTAACTTGTCATTTTTTGTATATTTTACCTTAATGATGTAACTTTCTTCTGTGTAAGTGTGCTAGATTATTTTGGTTGATAATGTCAGTATTTCGTACAATTTTCAGGCAAGTAAAAGTCGATTTAATGATGAGAAAGGATCTGCTTCAAAAAAGAGCAAACTAGACAGTGGGAAGGGAAAATCCGTAGATCCAATGTTGGACTATTACATGCATATGCCAGGCAATACAGTGGACCGTCTTGCTAGTGCGGCTGCCAGTAAGAAGATGGAGTATTACTGGGGCTGTGACTGGTTGCATGAAATATCAATCACCATCAGGAGAACTAAGCAAACCAGCATTCCAAATGAAAGGTTAGAGATCTTATGTTTAAGTTAGAAGTTAATGTTTGTATTTGTCAAAGATATTGTGTGTAGATTGTAGTAATTGGAAGTCTTGTCTCAGCTACTGCTGTCAAGCTGCAAATATGAAGAGCCTGTACCTCGGAGGACTGATGTGAGTCAGCGAAACTTGGCATTACATATCATGTTCCTTAACTCAGGTCATTTACATTGGACCTTACAGGCATATGTAGAGACTTGCAAACTGTCATTTATAACATGATATTCTAATTAGAAGGGACAAGGATTTTCTTGTGTCATTGGTGTGCTATTGGTGGTGCTGCTGAAGGTGCAAGTCTTGTGGGTTGTGGCATTGTTTTGTTTGGTGTGTATGTCTCTGTTTTGAAGACACTGTGAGCCTGCAAAATGCTGTGAACTGCCTGTCCACATTCACAGCATCACTCCCTTAGAAGACTGTATTTTTGTTTAATTAAAGCTCAACGCATCAGTACATTCAGTTGAAAGACAAAAACAAAGCGTGGAAATGTCACGAATCTGTAAATTTTTTGCATATTATATCCTTTGGCTGTGCTGTTGAATATGTAGAAATGACATTTAGTGATGATATGACTGCAGTTCCTTCAACCATTTCTCAATCCATGTGTCACTCTTCCAATTCTGATATATATTCTGAGACCAGAATCACCATTTCAGTCAGTGGCAGTGATTCATATTTGTCTTTAGCACCATCAAAGGTTGTAGGGTTGGTGTTCATCCTTTCTTTACATGATACAGGGACAGTATTGATATGGTAACTCTCATTTGTCACTTCCTGCTGCATGTGTGCCATGCATGTTGATGTTTTGCTGAATAGGCTACATTAATACAGTAACTGAATGTACAGGAAGTGGCAACTTACACAGTTGTCACATAAGATAATGACCCTTTAGCAGCTCTGTACGATGTGTATGGACCTGCAGAATGAGAAGCAAGTATTGGATGTGTGCAGCAGCAGCTCAGTGTTCTCTCTTTTGCATTGACATGTTGCTGTGTTGTTTGTTTGTAATATATTCCTTCTATTCACAGCCTGTTTATCAGTCATTCCTTTTGATAAGTATTAAGGAGGCCCATTTTGTGGCATATGCAGAGAAAACTAAGCATTTGGTAATGTCTTTTTGCCAGAGTGCTGGGCAAATTATAAAGACAGATAATAAGTCCCTACAAATGCTGCAGATTTAAAATATGTGGAAATGACAGAAACAAGTCAGAATTGTGTTCGTGAAGAAGTAAGACAGCCCTGAATCAGTTTGTGTAGTGCTTGTTGCCATGCAGTCCATAGTCAGAATCCTTCCTGTTTCTTCTCAACTTTGGTTAAGAAGCATGAAGTTCAAAACGTTAAAAATTTTACTTTTTAACTGTTCTGTTCCTCCTCTTTTTTTTTTGTTCTTTCCCTATAGGAATTAGTCTTTCACTTTTAAGGGGAGAGCATAGTTTGATATTGTTCTGGGACCAGTGTGCTAATAGTAGTAGTAATAACAACAGTAGTGTTGGTGGTGGTGGTGGTGGTGGTGGTTGTGGTGCTGCTGCTGCCGCTGCTGCCATGGCTGCTTCTGCCGCCACCGCTGCTGCTTCTGCCGCCGCCGCTGCTGCTTCTGCCGCCGCCGCTGCTGCTTCTGCTGCTACTGCTGCCGCCGCCGCTGCTGCTGCTGAGAATTGCATAACGAGCATTAAATTTATACAAAACTTTGATGTGATGAAGCATGAAGGAAAGAGACAGTTTGGAGGATATTATTAAAATGGAAGGCAAAAGTATTTTATTTGGCATAATGTGGGGCCTGGTGGCAGGCTGAACAATTTCATGAACCTTTTGTGTTTTGTAATTGTGAAGAATTTGTGGATAGCTCATCACCTTTGTACAGTGGAGTCTCAATCCTCGTGAACCTCAGTGTTCAGGAATTTGACTGTTTGTAATTCCCCATTTTAATGCTGTTATTTGAACCTTGTGTGACTGGTTTCGACAGCTTAGGAAGAGAGAATTTGGCTGACAAGTTGGCATCCCATATTCTGCTGTTGTTTATGTGGTGTGGCTATAAAATAACCAGACTTAATTTTTTTCCACTTCCCTGTAAACTTGGCAACAGCGAGCAGTGTGTGGTATTGGCTTGTGCTCTCCCCTCCATTCACTGTTACAATTTCAAGGTCATGTGGTAGTTTGGCAGTAGCCTTTGCTTGAAGTGGATCGTGTTCTTGTTCTCTGTCAGAATTATGTTAAGTGTTAACGTGGAGCAACGCATCAATGTGAAATTCTTTGTGAAATTTGGGGAAAATCTGCTACAGAAACGTATGATTTGTTGAAGAAAGTTTATGGTGATAAGTATCTATCTTGTACTGAAGTTTTCGAGTGGTTTAAAAGGTTTAAAGACGGAAGGGAAGAGATCGGAGGCGATCAGTGCCCCTGTCATCCCAGCACATCAAAAACAGACGCTAACATTGAAAAAGTTGGGGAAATTGTTCGATAAAATTGTCGCCTGAGCATTCGAGCAGTTGCTGAGTTAATTAACATTGACAAGGAAACTGTTTGACAGATTTTACGTAACAATTTCAACATGAAAAAAGTGTGTTTGAAGATGGTGCCGAGACTCCTCACTCCTGAACAAAAGGAAATTCGAATGAACATTTATGCTGACATTCTTCAAAACAATGAAAAGACCCGAACTTTTTAAGAGAATGAAATAACTTGTGATGAATCATGTTTTTTTCAATACGACCCAGAAAGTAAGTGCCAATCCATGCACTGGAAGAGCCCCAGTTCACCAAGGCAAAAGAAAGCACGGCAGAGCAAATCCAAATTCAAAGAAATGATGATCTTTTTTTCGACATCCGAGGGATTGTTCACGTGCATTGGATGCCTGAAGTTCAGACCGTTAACCATGTCTACTACAAGGAGGTTTTTACAAACCTTCGTGAATGGGTGAGAAGAAGACATGAAATGTGGAAGAACAGCTCATGGGTTCTTCACCAAGAGAATGCGCCGGCACAGAATACCCTGTCTGTCAAGATGTTTTTGACGAAGCACAAGATCACCTTGTTGGAACATCCATCGTACTCACCTGACCTAGCCCAATGTGACTTTTTTTATTTCCAAAGAGAAGTGTGCGTTATAAGGAACCAAGTTCAAGTCCTTAGATGCCATGAAGGCAAAAGTGATGGAGCTCATGAATCAGAAGACGACCTGCAGCATTGCTTCCAGCAGTGGAAGATTCACATGGAGTGGTTTAGGGAACGGGGAGGGGAGTGCATTGAGTGTGACAACATTTCTATTGTGTAATTTTTTATGTAAAAATGTTCTAACATATTCCGGTTATTTTATAGCCACACCACATAGACCACTCTCAGATCATTGAAGCTCCAACTTTGGATTAAGTAAGGCTGACAGCATTGGTACTGTATGGAATGAAACTCCTTCAGCCATTTGACAATTGTTATACTTCCAAAAAGTGTTTGTATTTTTATGCATTTTGAAGTTATTTCATGTGTCTGTTATTTGTATTTCTGAAAATATTTTCTGACATATGTGACTGTTTTATCAGTCCCAATTATTCATGAACATGGAGACTACTGTACTAGCTTAGCACAGCAGGCTCTGTTCAATGAATTTTGTTACCGCAGTTTGTTATGACCCACTCATGAAGTTTGTATGGTGTTTCATGTGTGTAATTTTATGCATTTACTGTAAGATGTGTCAGTTTGCACTTATTTGAGGATACATCTTGCTTTGATAAGTACATGTAACTAAATTTCTGATTGTTTTTGTTCCACAGGAATCAGCGTTGTGCGATGCTGGAGTCCAATTCGTTTGTTGAGAAGCTTGTGAAAGTTATTTGTCTAGATGGGCCTGACAGAACTGTTGTAGCCCAGAGTATGGCTTTAGATATTTTGATTTGGGTGGCATCAATACGGCTTGGTCGACACAGGGCAGCCAGAGGAGAGGGGAAAACACAACAAGTGGAACTTGCTAGAATTGTTGAAAATAACCTGACTTCACTTATCAAACACTGTATCTTGTTGTCAGGAAGAAGTATTGCTCACAAGTGTGTTAAACTGATCATCATATGCAGTGAGTAAGTACCACCAGAAGATTACATTGTCTGAATCTACCTGGCTGAAAAGTGGGTCAGGTCATGATTTTGCTGTTTGGGTAATGTGTGTGCATTCTTTGGTTGTTGTATTTTGTTACATGTTACAGTTTGTAGTATAGACACTGCATATATATATATATATATATATATATTAGTCAGTGAAAGTAAATGCCCTACAGTGCCTCACAGATCTGTTCTCTGAGCATAGGAAAATAGGAACTTTGTTAAGCAGTGTGATTCAGATGACTGTTATGTGGTTGTATCCACACTGCTGCATGATGCAACCACACATTTATAGCAGAAGGTTGTCAGGGCTTGTGAGAAATGTAGTCTATCCTGCTGTTGAGTACAGCACTTTTGCAAACTACGTATGCGTTGTGGAGGAATATTACCTCAAGTTTAAAAAAAATCTGTGTCAACAGAGCTGTTGAAAGAGCAGGACACAGAATGTTTGAAAAAGACTAAATCACTGGTCAGTGCTGGCAAAAAATGGATTACAGAGACTTGTGTCTTTTTCTTGGATGACGCATGGCTTACGTGTAGCATGTATTTAAACAGCCAAAACACCAGATTTTGGTATTAATGAAAATTCCAGTGTGATTCATGGGGTTCTGTTAAGTGACCTGAAAGGGCAGTGAGCACTTAGAACATCATGGGGCCATTTTTCTTCACCGGGAAAAAAAAAATTTTACATTTATATTAATTGTGACTATTATTCAGGGCATTAGCAGTTGTGGAAGTGCATGGTAATATGGTAATGTTAATGAAAAATTGCCAGTATTTCAAGACAAGCTGTGTCATGGGCCAAGTAATATTTTTGTACAGTGCAAGGCCTGTGTCAGACCCAGTGGTTGGTTGGCACTTGTGACTCTTATGTGAAATGATGTACATTTAAGAGCAGGGGGGGAAACACATAATTTTTGGCAGATGCAGGCCACATATGTGATAAAGCACTGGCAACAGCAATCATACTGAGGGCAGGTGTTAGTGAGGTGCTCTGTAGTACAGTAAGTTTATGAAGGTTGGTACCAAAGTAACGCTTCCTATTTTTTTATGTTACGTGTGGTGCCTGGTAGAGTTTATTATATTACCCACCAAATAGTAACACTATCCAGCTCTATCACGGCTATCGGTGCTTCAGCAGTCACTTACATTCAACACAATAGCAGTGCAAAATGGCAGACGTGGACATACATATGAGCAGGAGAGCAGTCATTGAATTTATCTTACTGCAGAATGCTTCAGTTCGATAGAGATTCATAGGCAACTGGGAAGCATGTATGGTAAGGATGCCATAGATTTTAGTTGCGGTAGATGCTGGGTGTTTGTTGTGAGAGTGGTGGAAAGGGCATTGGTGATGGGCTCCTCAGTGGCCAGCCAGCCATGGCAACGATGATGGAGACCGACGTCAAGTTTAATGGGATGATTAAGGATGACTGCTGCATCACAACAAGTGAATTGTGCACTAAATTGGGATTGGAAAGTTTGTTATGGCCATCATCATAGTACTTGGCTCACAACAGTTAGCACAAAGTGTGTGTGTGTTTACCACTGAACACAAAAGAGTCCACAAAACATATGTGCGAACTTTGTCAGTACGGTGAGAAAGACAAATATGCTTTTCTGTAAAACATAATTGCTGATACTGACACCTCGGTTCATCATTATGGGTCACTGATAGAGAGCAGTGGAATGGCAGTGTCAGCCATCACGTTGCAAGGAAAAATTCAAGGTTCAGGCTTCAGCACGTAAAATCATTGGAAGCGTGTTCTGGGACAGTGAAGGAATCTTATTAGTGGAAGTACTGGAGAGAGGTGCCACAGTCATTTCAGAGCATTGCTTACAGACATTGAGGATGTTAAAACAACGGATTAAAAAGGTTCTGCCAAACAGAAAGATGATTTAAGTCCTTCCTCACAACAGCGCCAGACAGCACACCATTGTGCGAACAAGGAGGCAGTTGCAACAATGGGGTGTACTCATTATCGCTACAGTCCCTATTTAATGCCCTCTTACTTCTCTCCTTTTGGCCGTCTGACAGATGCACTCTTGAAGCCCCTTTGCAGACAATCTGAAATGCTCTCTCTATCTCTCTCTCTCTGTGCGTGCACGTGAGAGAGAGAGAGAGAGAGACATGCTACTGCAAACAGTTTTCTGTGACTAAAGTAATTTCAATTGCATAAGGATGTACCCCTGTTGTATGTAAATTGCATTATAATTGCAACTGTATTTTCTGAGAAATAAAATAGGAGGCATTACTTTTTTTAACTCCCCTCTTATTTAAAACTGTGATATTTTTAATTCAAATTGATGTATAGGTGTTTCTATAGTGTGTGATTGGGAAGTAATCATATTTCAGACAGTTTTTCTTCATTACCCTCCTTATCTTCTTCCAACTCTTCTTCCTTCCTTTTTTCTTTCCTGGATTGTTTTTTCCTTTCATCTTCTTTTCTTTGTTTGTTTGTTTGTTTCTTTCTTTCTGTCCTGTCTGTATACAATATAAGTAGTGATATACAGGGTGTCCCAGGAGGAATGTGCCAGACTTCGGGAGGGTGTTCCTTATGTTAAAGTATATCAATATAATGCTAAACACCTATATCCAAAGTTGAACGGTTACGGAGATAATGGCCAGAGAAGTTTGAAACTTTGACAGCTGTTACACACTTATTTATTACCAAATACATATTAAAACTGGTAGGAATATGTGGTTTCTATAATGTTAATATCTGTACTTAACATGTAATTAACGTATGAGTGACATAAAGCCATTAAATTGAACTACATAAACACTCG